>Ga0307515_10000074_pt1 | contig 229874 bp, 151 predicted proteins | sample 17_EM_MG_FD_194513 | JGI IMG/M metagenome (GOLD analysis project Ga0307515, IMG submission 194513) | Populus trichocarpa ectomycorrhiza microbial communities from riparian zone in the Pacific Northwest, United States - 17_EM | ecosystem: Host-associated > Plants > Roots > Unclassified... | reverse complement strand
CTGCGTGGCGGTGAGACCTGACTGAATAAAAGAGAGTAGTTCCTTAATCCGCAGTGTCCTCCATAGGCATGATGATTGGGCTAGTCCCGATGGGAGAGACACTGCGGGAATAGACTGGTGGATGAATCTGCAGCACATCCTGCATCCGACATCAGAACGCCGGCAAAGGAAATCAGACATCCTGCATCAGACATCTTCTTTCATCTTCTCTCCTAAAACCTAAAACATAACACATAACACTCAACACGAGACCTCAGATCTCTTCCTCCCGCCTCAGCCTGTTCATAAACGTCTTCCGGTAACCCGAAGGAGTAAGTCTTTTTACTTTTAAAAATTGCTTGTTGAAATTGGCAAGTGTATTAAAGCCGCTGTCGTAGCAGATGGAAGCAATATTGTTTTGGGTATCTATCAGTTGTTTGCAGGCATAACCCACCCGCACTTCATTCAGAAAATCAATATAGGTCTTCTTGGTACTTTTTTTAAAATAGTTGCAAAAAGCAGGCACGCTCATGGCTACACTTTTGGCCACATCATCCAGCGTTACCGGTTCCTGGAAATAGTCAATCGTGTACTGCAGGATTTTATCGATGCGCTCTTTGTTTTTTGAATTGAATGCACTGATTTCCTGCGTCGACAGTTTTTTATAATCCTGGTGCTGCGCAATCAGCAAAAGACAATTGCACAAATTTATCAGCCGGTTAAAACCTGTTGACTGCTCCAACTGCTTTATGAGCGGCGTGAGCAATAACCTGCAGGCCTCATTTATTTTTAAACCATGCATGGATGTTTCAAAAAGACTTTTTATCTGGCGGCTTTCCGGCATCTGCATAAAACCTTCGCCCCAGAAATCTTCTTTGAACTGCACCACGATGGCGCTGGTAAACATGTCTTTTTCCGCTTTTTGAAAAGTATGCGGCAGGTTGGAACCCAGGAAGAAAATGTCGCCACATATAAAATCGCCCACATAGTTACCAATAAAACTGGCGCCTTCCCCCGCTGTAAAAAGAATCAGCTCATACTCAGCATGCTGGTGCCAGGGGACTTCAAAATGTGGGGTAGAAAATGTTTTCGCCAAAAACGAGGTGTCTTCGGCCAAAGGAAGTTTTTCGATAAGGGGCTTCATATGCTAAACTATATTAAGCGAATTCGTTACAGAAAATTGCAATTTATAGTAAAATAGTTTCATATTTTAAAAATAAAGTTGCAGCTATGCGTTGTACAGCAGCTTAATTTTACGCTGCAAAACTTATTGCTTTTAATTTAAACGATGCCGCCATTATGTTGCTCCTGGGTATAGATATCGGTACATCTTCCATAAAAGTTTCTGTTACAGACGCCCATACAGGGCAAAGCATAGCATCGGGCCAGTTTCCGGAAGATACCGAAACAGGTATTTTAATGACGCAACCTGGCTGGGCCGAACAATCGCCCGAACTGTGGTGGCGGCATGTTCAGCAGGCCATTTTAAAAGCAAATGCCAGCGGCGCCTATAACCCAAAAGATATTGGCGCAATAGGAATAGCCTATCAGATGCATGGCCTTGTGTTGGTGGATGCGCAGCAGAAAGTATTGCGCGATGCCATCATCTGGTGCGATAGCCGTGCTGTACAGATCGGCGATGACGCGGCCCGGGCAATTGGACCAGAAAAATGCCTGCAGCATTTATTAAACTCCCCCGGCAATTTTACAGCCGCCAAACTGGCCTGGGTAAAAAAGACAGAACCGGAAATCTATAACAGGGTTCATAAAATGATGCTGCCCGGCGATTTTATTGCCATGAAGCTCACCGGTGAAATCACCACCAGCATCTCCGCATTGTCTGAGGGCATTTTCTGGGATTTTAAAAACAACGATCTGTCGGATGATGTGTTCAATTATTTTGGCTTCGATAAAAAAATCATCCCGGATATACGACCGGTTTTTTCTGAACACGGAAAAGTGACGGCTGCGGTTGCAAATACTTTATCGCTTACCGCTGGTATACCGGTTACCTATAAAGCAGGAGATCAACCCAACAATGCATTGTCTTTAAATGTGCTGGAGCCGGGCGAAGTAGCCGCAACCGCCGGAACCTCGGGTGTAATCTATGGCGTTAGCGACGCCCTGACCTATGATCCTCAATCGAGGGTTAATACATTTGCCCATGTAAACCATACAAAAGACCATATAAGAACAGGTGTGTTGTTGTGCATCAATGGAACAGGCATTTTGAACCGCTGGGTAAAAAACACTTTTTTACCGTCTGCCACTTACCAGTCAATGAATGACGCAGCGGCTACCATTCCGGAAGGGTCGGAAAGACTAAAAATATTGCCGTTTGGCAACGGGGCAGAAAGAATGCTTGGCAATGAAATATTGGGTGCGCAAATGCATGGCATCGATTTGAATTTGCATGGCCAGGCACATATTATACGAGCCGCACAGGAAGGCATCGCGTTTTCATTCCGGTATGGCCTGGATATCATGAGAGAAAACGGGATGAACCCGAAAGTAATCCGCGCCGGCAAAGCCAATCTTTTTTTGAGCAGTGTATTTGCACAGGCATTTGTAGATATTACCAATACACCCGTAGAATTATATGACTGCGATGGCAGTGCGGGAGCAGCTATCGGCGCAGGCCTGGGTGCAGGCGTGTATTCATCTGCAAAAGAGGCATTCAGCAACACCAAACGCCTGCAATTGATAGAACCGTCGGCCGCAACAGCAATATATGCTGATCTTTACAACGAATGGAAGCGAATATTACTGAAACAACGCTGATCGCCGGTTGGAATGACTTTTTAATGCGCTTGATTTCTTGTTTCGATGCAATTTTTTTTGTGGATCTCTTTGATGCCAATACCAATCATGAAAATCTGCGTGCTGTCAACTGAAAATTTATTTCAAAACATACAAATACTAATACCATGTCAGTAGTAACGGGTAACAAAGAATTTTTTAAGGGCGTTGGCCAGGTAAAATATGAAGGTCCGCAGTCAGACAATCCTTTTTCATTCAGGTGGTACGATGAAAATAAAATAATAGCCGGAAAAACGATGAAGGAATACCTGCGCTTTGCCGGTGCCTACTGGCATTCATTCTGTGGAAATGGCGGCGATCCGTTTGGCGAGCCCACTCACTTATTTCCCTGGAATGAAAAGGCCGGCGCCGTAGAACGCGCAAAGGATAAAATGGATGCGGCTTTTGAATTTCTGACAAAAATGAACCTGCCATACTACTGTTTTCACGATGTGGATGTAGTAGACTATACCAATGACGTGGCAGACAATGAAAAGCGTTTGCAGGCACTGGTAGACTATGCAAAGGAAAAACAAAAGGCAAGCGGCGTAAAATTGCTCTGGGGAACTGCCAACCTGTTTTCCAACCGTCGTTATATGAACGGGGCAGGCACCAACCCCGATTTTCAGGTGCTGGCACACGGTGCAGCACAGGTGAAAGCCGCACTGGATGCAACCATTGCGCTCGATGGAGAGAATTATGTATTCTGGGGTGGCCGTGAGGGTTATATGACCCTGCTGAATACCGATATGAAAAGGGAACAGGCCCATTTTGCAACCTTTCTTCACAAAGCGGTTGAGTATGCCCGGAAGAACGGTTTTAAAGGCACTTTTTTTATTGAACCAAAACCGTGTGAGCCCAGCAAGCACCAGTATGATTACGACTGTGCCACCGTTATCGGCTTCCTGCGCCAGTATGATTTATTAAACGATTTCAAAATAAACATAGAAGTAAACCACGCCACCCTGGCCGGCCACACTTTTCAGCATGAGTTGCAGGTAGCAGCCGATGCCAATATGCTGGGTTCTATGGATGCCAACCGGGGTGATAACCAGAACGGCTGGGATACTGACCAGTTTCCAAATAACATCACCGAAATCACCGAAGCCATGCTGGTGGTACTGGAAGCGGGTGGTCTGCAGGGGGGCGGTATAAATTTCGATGCAAAACGCCGGAGAAATTCAACAGATATGGAAGATCTTTTTTACGCGCATATTGGAGGCATGGATACATTCGCAAGGGCGCTTATCATTGCAGATGATATCCTTCAAAAATCCGACTATAAAAAAATAAGAAAAGAAAGATATGAATCCTTTGATTCGGGTAAAGGAAAAGCGTTTGCAGAAGGTAAATTGTCGCTGCAGGATCTGCGCGATATTGCAGTTGCCGGCGGCGAGCCCGCAGTAAAAAGTGGCAGACAGGAATACCTGGAGAATATCATCAACCGGTATATTTAAAAAGTTTTGTTGCATAAAATTAAAAAACCGCCAACCGGCGGTTTTTTAATTTTATGCAACAATGAATAAATTATTTTGCTTTTTTGCCGCCAAACATATAGAATACGCTGATCTGTGCAACACCGTTTTTAGCACTGCCGTCATCACCGGATTTTGCAATATCGCTGAATCCAAGGTTATAGCGTGCATCAATACCGATATTCAAGGGAGACAGGTATCCGATACCCAGGGTACCGGCAAAATCAGCCGATTTAAATAAGCTTTTTGCGTCTGCAGAAATACCTTCGCTTTTTATTTTTGCATTTACCAGGAAACCGATTTGAGGTCCTGCTTCAACAAAAAAACCTGAGGGGTCCTTGTATTTCACCAGCACAGGCACATTAATGTAACCAAGATGATAGGTTGCAGATTCTGAACCGCTGGTTATTTTTGAACCTTGGCCGGAATACATGATTTCGGGCTGCAAACCAATCTTACCCGCCAGCGGAATATACGCTAAAACGCCGGCGTTCACATTAGGACTAAACTTGAAAGAAGTACCTTCTTCGGAAGGAGAAACATGAATGTTGGCAAGATTTAAACCAGCTTTTGCGCCGAACTGAATTTGTGCACCAGCAACAGTTGTTACAGCAGCCATAATGGCCAGGAGAACGAGTCTTTTCATTTTGTAGGGTTTTGGATTAATAAATAATGGGGCGAAATTAATAGATAAATTAAATAATGCAAATAAACAGGCAAATATTTTTTTATTCAATAATGCCTGTACGTTGTTTTTAATTGTTATTCTTTAATCAGACTTTTATTATCATCATCAATAAACATTGTATTTCAGGGAGAAAGAAAGATGACTGGGTGCCATTCGTAAAATAGCCTGTTATGATCATAGAAATTATACGAGAGGCCGGGTAGCAAATACAACAAATGAGATCGTATAATTTCATTGCGTGTGTTTCCCGGGTTGCACGCGGGGTTACGCATATTCAGGCCCGTTAGCGTGCGTTCCCAGGGTTGCACCCAGGGTTATTGTTGTTTCAGCCCTTCGGGCTTTCGCGGTCCTTTAGCCCGGCTTGGTTGTGTCCCGACTATTTTTACAGCATCGTATTACTTAAAATAAATTACCCGACTTAAAACTTACAACTTAAAACTTAGAACTTATTTCCCCGCCAGGTAGGTTGCACCCAGGGTTATTATTGTTTCAACCCTTCGGGCTTTAGCGGTCCTTTAGCCCGGCTTGGTTGTGTCCCGACTATTTTTACAGCATCGTATTACTTAAAATAAATTACCACGACTTAAAACTTACAACTTATCACTTACCACTTAAAACTTATTTCCTTGCCAGGTAGCGTTCGCGGATGATATCCTGCACCGCTACTTTTTTTATTTTACTTTCCAGCCAGGAGATAATATCCAGATACGCAAATGCGCGGGTTTCAAAACGGTTGCGTTCATATTTTTTTACAATGTCGAGCAACTTTTGAAAAGCAGGTTGCAATTGTTTCGGGCTCAACCTGAAAGAACTGCGCAGGAACTTAAACATTTCTTCTTCTACCACGCTCAGGTTTTCCATTTTAGCCATGAAGCGGTAGACCGATTTGGTGAGGTATTCCAGCAATTCATAGTTACCCAGTTCATAATGGGCAATCAAATGCAACAGGCGTGCATAACATTGCAGATCGGTACGCAGATCCACTTTCCAGTTGATGATCTTATTGAGGTAGTCGATGGCCTTTTCATTATTGCCACTGCCAAAATATAAACAGGCGATTTTATAATAAAATACCAGGATGCGGTGCCTGTCGAGATAAATCTCGTATTCACGCAACTTCTCCGCAATACCCGGCACAATCTTTACGCCCTCGGAAAATGAACCTTCAATAAAATGTTTGTTTATAAGAGCGGTACTGAAATATACAAAACACTGTATCTGGTTATTCTCGTTCTGGGTAACAATATCGGTCGTAGAAAATTTTTCAAATTGTTTCAGCACCTCATTGAACTTATCATAATTCTGCAAATCAAAATGAGCACCCAGCAAATTATGCAGCCCTTTTATATAGTGCGATGTTTCTATTTCCACCATAAAAGGGTAATCTGAAAACAGGTCAACCCATTTTTGCGTGTAACGGTAATACATCAGGAAATCCTGCCGTATAAAACCGTACCACGAATAACTCTGGTAGAGATACAGTTTCTCATAAAAACCATGCGGCGATTTTGCATGGGTGGGGTAGTGGTCGTCGAAAAATTTCTGTACGGCGGCTTCATCATTTTTGTTGCGGGCATGCCCGTTTTTTATATACCAGCTGTACAGCAGCAGCGATAAATTAGAAAGTTTACTGATCTGCATCAGCCGGTCGGTCACTTCATCGGCTTCGGCAGTAAGCCTTTCGGCCCGGTCCTGCATGCTGCGGGTGATATGCAGGGTTTCAATCTTCTTTTCCAGGAAGACTACCTGCTGCAGGTAGGTAAACTGGTGGTTATCGCGGGCGGTTTCCTTCATTTTGTCGAGCACTTTCAGGCTCTGCAGGTAAAGACCTTTATTATAGAGGATGCGGGCGTAATCCATCTGCTCATGCAGTTGAATATCAATATTATCGTCGTGTTTTATGAGGCGGAGGCTGGCCAGAATCTGCCGGTACAGGTGAGCCTTGCTGTTGGAAAGCTGCTGCTTTTTTATGGCGGGGTTCTTTTTCAGCAGCATCTCCTCATCATAAAAGTCCATTTTATCTATGGCATCGAACAATTGCACCACTTTCAGCTCTTCGCCACTGGTATTGCGGCCTACATATAGCTTAAAATTGCGTTTTTCGCTCTTTTCCAGCGATTTAACAAGTTGAAATAAGGTGTCTGTTGATCTGTTGGGCATCGTAATAAATAATAGCAAAAGCCTTGACTGGCCTGCGTTTGAGTGAAAATTAGCCTTCTTACACAGTGTAAAATGGTACTAATTTAGGTTTTCAGGGCAAATTTACCTGACCTACTTTTAGTGGGCAGGTTGGTTAATTAAGTAAATATAGCAAGCAACACGAAATTAAACAGCCTGCAGTTTTTTACCTCATCCAACAATTTTTATGGCGGAAAATAAAGTTTTCATTTTTGATACTACGCTTCGCGATGGCGAGCAGGTACCAGGTTGTAAGCTTAATACCAAAGAGAAAATTGAGCTGGCACTGGAACTGGAACAACTTGGTGTAGACATCATTGAAGCAGGGTTTCCCGTTTCGAGTCCGGGTGATTTTGAATCGGTTACCCAAATTTCCAAAATTATCAAAAACGCGACCGTTTGTGGCCTTAGCCGTGCGGTGGAAAAAGACATTGAGGTGGCGGCCGGCGCATTAAAACACGCCAAAAGGCCCCGCATCCATACAGGAATCGGCACTTCAGACTTTCATATAAAATCAAAATTCAATGCCACCCGAGAAGAGATACTGGCAAGAGCCGTTCAGGCTGTAAAATGGGCAAAGAATTTTGTGGACGATGTAGAATTTTATGCAGAAGACGCCGGCAGAACCGACAACGATTACCTGGCAAGGGTAGTGGAAGCCGTAATAGCTGCGGGCGCAACCACGGTAAATATTCCGGATACAACCGGCTATTGCCTGCCTAACCAATACGGGGATAAAATTGCCTGGCTTGTCAATCATGTTCCAAATATTGACAAGGCGGTTATTTCCTGCCACTGCCACAACGATCTGGGGTTGGCTACGGCCAACTCCATTGCAGGGGTGGTAAGCGGCGCAAGGCAAATTGAATGTACCATCAACGGCCTGGGCGAAAGAGCCGGCAACACTTCTCTGGAAGAAGTGGTGATGGTGCTGAAACAACACAAACAACTTGGCTTATACACAGATATCGACGCAAAAAAGCTGAACCCTATCAGCAGGCTGGTAGCAGATACCATGCGTACGCCGGTACAGGTAAACAAGGCAATTGTGGGCGCCAATGCTTTTTCTCACTCCTCCGGTATACACCAGGACGGGTTTCTAAAAGATTCACTCACCTACGAGATCATCAACCCCGAGGAAGTAGGCGCCGATGGCAGCAAAATAGTACTAACGGCAAGGAGCGGGCGAAGTGCGCTTGCACACCGTTTTCATAAACTGGGATATGAATACAGCAGAAATGATATAGATATTTTGTACCAACGCTTTTTGCAGGTGGCGGACACGAAGAAAGAGATTGATGAGGAGGACCTGCACCAGCTGGCTGAAGCATATAAAATGCAGCCGGCAACAGCTTAGTGATTTTCTCATGACTTATAGTTTTGGTAGGCGTGGCGCTTCTGCGCCATGCATTTTTTCCCCCCTAACCCCCTGAAGGGGGGAAGTTGGCACAAATGGTTGACACAAACATTCGATAGCATTAAAGGGGAATGTATTTAATTAAAACAACGGTTGCTGCCTGCAAAAGCCTGGTTGAAAAACAGACAATACAATGAGTACTGAGAACAATATTAATAAGACCAATTACTCCCCTTTAGGGGTCGGGGGTACATCCCTTTTTGAAAAAATATGGGACAGGCATGTAGTGAAAACCATTGAAGGCGGCCCTTCCGTATTGTATATTGATAAACACCTGATACATGAGGTAACCAGCCCACAGGCATTTGCGGGCTTAAATAAACGCGGCATCAAAGTATTGCGCCCCAACCAGGTAGTAGCTACCGCCGACCATAATGTACCCACGCTGAATCAGCACCTGCCCATCAAAGAGGAATTGTCGAGGTTGCAGGTGGAAGCTTTGAAAAAGAACTGCGAAGAACATGGTATAGAATTGTATGGCCTTGGACACCCGTTCCAGGGCATCGTTCATGTAATAGGCCCCGAACTGGGCATCACCCAGCCGGGCATGACCATTGTTTGCGGCGACAGTCATACCTCCACACATGGAGCTTTTGGAAGCATCGCTTTTGGTATTGGCACCAGTGAAGTGGAAATGGTAATGGCTACCCAGTGCCTTATGCAGAGTAAACCCAAACTCATGCGCATTAACGTAGACGGAAAACTGAACAGTGGTGTGGTTAGCAAAGACATTGTGCTGTACATACTGGCGCAAATTTCAGCCAGCGGCGCAACCGGTTATGCAGTTGAATTTGCCGGGTCCGCCATCCGCTCGCTTTCCATGGAAGCACGCATGACCATTTGCAATATGAGCATAGAAATGGGCGCCCGCTGCGGTATGATTGCACCCGATGAAACTACTTTCAGTTATATGAAGGGAAGAAAATTTGCACCGCAGGGCGAAGCATGGGATAAAAAAATGGCTTTCTGGAAAACATTGTACAGTGATAAGGATGCGGTTTTTGACAACGAAATATATATTAAAGCGGAAGATATTGAACCCATGATTACTTACGGTACCAATCCGGGTATGGGCATTGGCGTTAGCGGGCATGTGCCATTGTTAAATGAAATTGATGAAAAAGAAAAACCCTCTTTCGAAAAATCACTGGCCTATATGGGACTTCAGCCTGGTGCAGACATAAAAGGCAAAAAAGTTGATTATGTTTTCATTGGCAGCTGCACCAACTCAAGAATTGAAGACCTGAGAATGGTGGCTTCATTTGTAAAAGGAAAACACAAGGCAGACAACGTAGAAGTATGGGTGGTACCGGGCAGCAAACAAGTAGAGAAACAAGCCATCGAAGAAGGCATCGATAAAGTATTTGAAGCAGCCGGTTTTATGCTTCGCCAGCCGGGTTGCAGTGCGTGCCTGGGTATGAATGAAGATAAAATTCCCGCCGGCAAATATTGTATCTCTACCAGCAACCGCAATTTTGAAGGAAGACAGGGACCCAATGCCAGAACATTTTTAGCAAGCCCCCTCACCGCAGCACTGGCGGCGATTACAGGAGTGGTAGGGGACGTAAGGGAATATTATAATTAATAGCTAAGAGCTTTTGGCAGTGAGCTATGAGCCCTGTGCGAACGCTGACAATAAATGAATAATACAAAAAATATACGTTCTCCGAAAAGCCGGGGCTGTGCACAGATGGCCTCGTCTTTTGGAGGAGGTTGGGAGGAGGCCACATGAGCAAAAGCATCAACATAATACATTCATCCGGGGTGCCGCTGAACATAGAAAATGTAGACACCGACCAGATCATTCCTGCCCGCTTTTTAAAAGCTACCAGCAGGGATGGTTTTGGAAAAAACTTATTCCGCGACTGGCGGTATGAAGACAACGATGAATCGAAACCCAAAAAAGATTTTCCATTAAACAACCCGCTTTACAAAGGCAGCATACTGGTGGCCGCAAAAAACTTTGGCTGCGGTTCCAGCCGCGAGCACGCTGCCTGGGCAATAAAGGACGCGGGTTTTGATGTAGTGGTAAGCAGCTTTTTTGCAGATATTTTTAAAAACAATTCACTCAATAATTTTTTATTGCCGGTTACCGTATCGGAAGATTTCCTGCAACAGATTTTTGCCGCCATCGAAAAAGATGCAACCACACCGCTGGAAGTGAATTTACAGGAACAGACCATTACCATTGCCAGCACCGGCGCACAGGAAAAATTTGATATCAACAACTATAAAAAAACATGCATGCTCAACGGGTACGATGATATTGATTACCTGCTGAGCATGAAAGATGAAATCAACCAGTTTGAACAACAAAACGCTTAATCCCCCGACCCCAAAAGAATTATGAAAAAAAACATTGCAGTCATTAACGGAGACGGAATCGGTCCGGAAGTAACACGGCAGTCTATTGCCGTGCTGGACGCCGTTGCAGAAAAATTCGGACATGAATTTGAATACCGCCATTGCCTGATGGGCGCAGTTGCCATTGATGCTACCGGCAACCCGCTGCCCGATGAAACCATTGAAATATGCCTCGAGAGCGACGCCATATTATTCGGCGCTATCGGCCATCCCAAATATGACAACGACCCAACCGCTAAAGTACGGCCCGAACAGGGTTTGCTGAAATTGCGGAAGTCATTGCAGTTGTTCGCCAATATCCGCCCCATCAATACGTATGCTGCGCTTCACCATTTATCACCTTTAAAAAGCAAACAACTGGAAGCAGTTGATTTTGTTATTTTCCGCGAACTGACCGGTGGTATCTATTTTGGAAAAAAAGAAACCAATGAAGACCAGTCCTGGGCCAGCGATGAATGCACGTACAGCAAAAATGAAATTGAAAGGGTGTCACACCTGGCGTTTAAATACGCACAACAACGCAGAAAAAAACTTACCCTGGTAGATAAAGCCAATGTGCTGGAAACATCGCGCCTTTGGCGTAAGGTGGTACAGGATATTGCCCCGCAGTATGCAGATGTAAAAGTTGATTTTCTTTTTGTAGATAATGCGGCCATGCAAATCATTCTTAACCCCAAACAATTTGATGTAATTCTTACAGAAAATATGTTTGGAGACATCATCAGCGATGAAGCGAGTGTTATCACCGGCTCGCTGGGACTGCTGCCATCTGCATCCGTAGGCAATGCGGTAGCCTTATTTGAACCCATTCATGGATCTTATCCGCAGGCTGCAGGAAAAGACATCGCCAATCCGCTGGGTTCTATTTTATCGGCCGCCATGATGCTCGATCATTTTGGAATGCAGCAGGAGGCCGCACTGGTACGCGAAGCCGTAGACTGGACGCTGATGAACGGTTTTGTTACAAAAGATATAGACCCCGCAAATTTTTATTTCACCACTACCATCGGTGAACTAATCAGCGATTACGTAGCAGACCGCATTCCGGATAAAGTGAATAAAGGGAATATAGAATTAAGGAAGTCGACGATCATTTAGTTTTTGTGTTGTGTGTTGAGTGTTTAGTGTTGAGTATAATGTGTTGTATAATAGTATGCTTCAATTTTATTGAAGCGGCTGAGAACCGGAACTTAACACTTACAACAGTTTTCCAAAAAGTTCTTTGTTTATTTCAAATTGCGGGTGTACATTTACAGTACACTCAAACTTTATGTTGATAAGCAGCTTATATAATGTTACACGAATTGCCGCTCTGGTAGTGGTTATAGTGGTAGTCATTATTATTCCTGCACTGCATGGAGGAGGAGCCAACGTATAAACGAATTCGTAAAAATACAAAGCAAACCGCCTCCAACGAGGCGGTTTTTTTTTACCCCCAACCCCTGAAGGGGGGTATTAAATTTTGTAAGATGAGCGATTCAGCAATGAAAGATGGCTTTAGTCAGGGGCTTTATTGGAATTCGAAGTATATGGTTACTAAATTGAGTGTTATCATTAAACAGCATTAAGTTAAACAGATTAAAATTCCCCTTTAGGGGTTAGGGTATGGCAAATTATTATAATAGCGACACGGTTTTATTCCTGGATGGCGCATTTGTAAAAGCAAGTGAGGCAAAGGTTGATCTGTATGGCCAGTCTTTACACTATGGCTATGCTGTATTTGAAGGAATCCGCGCTTACAGAACCGTGAAAGGCGATACAAAAATATTTAAAGAACAGGAGCATTTTGCGCGGTTGAAACATTCCGCAGATGCTTTGAACCTGCCCTACGAATATGATGCGGACGAATTGATTGCAGCCACCTACGAATTGCTCCGCAGAAATAATTTGCAGGATGCCTATATACGCCCACTGGTATATGCACCCGCCAATATGAGCTTTGTAAAAAATACCGAATCACATATCGCTATTGAAACCTGGGAAATGGCGCCGTTTTTAGGCGAAAAATTACTGCGCGTAATGACTTCCTCTTTTCAACGGCCGAATCCGAAGGGGTTTAAAATAACCGCCAAAGCGTCCGGGCATTATGTAAACTCCATTCTTGCCAGCCAGGAAGCAAAGGCAAATGGTTATGACGAGGCACTGCTGACAGATATGAACGGCTTTGTAGCCGAAGGTCCCGGCGCCAATATGTTTTATGAAAAAGACGGACAGCTATTTACGCCCTCCGAAGGAAATATATTGCCAGGCATTACCAGGGCTACGGTGCTGGAAATTTGTAACGAACTGGGTATAACAGTCACAGAAAAACAAATCACCACCGATGAAGTAAAACAGGCAGATGCGGCATTCTTTTGCGGCACTGCAGCTGAAGTAATTGGCTGGGAAAGTTTTGATGATACCGGGTTTAAAAAAGACTGGAATAAAACGCTGAGTAAAATGATACAAAAAGCATATGCAGACAGGGTAGTGGAGAGAGAGCCGTTAGCTGTTAGCTTTTAGCTATTAGCTTTCTGCGCGGATACACTGCATCGAATTAAAAGAACTAACAGCTAAAAGCTAACAGCTAAGAGCTGAACAAGCAAACAAAAGCAGCTATGGAATTAAATAAATATTCAAAGACATTAACGCAGGATACCACACAACCCGCGGCGCAGGCCATGTTGTATGGTATTGGACTTACAGACGAAGATTTAAAAAAAGCCCAGGTGGGCATTGCCAGTATGGGTTATGATGGCAATACCTGCAATATGCATTTGAATGATCTTGCCAAAATTGTAAAACAGGGTGTGTGGGACAATGACCTGGTTGGATTGATATTTAATACCATCGGTATCAGCGATGGTATCAGCAATGGTACGGATGGTATGCGGTATTCACTGGTGAGCCGCGACCTGATTGCAGACAGTATTGAATCTGTTTGCGGTGGTTTTTATTATGACGGGCTGATTGCTTTACCCGGTTGCGATAAGAACATGCCCGGATGCATTATGGCCATGGGCCGGTTGAACCGTCCTTCTATTATGGTTTATGGCGGTACCATTGCACCCGGTTATTATAAAGGACAGGAATTGAATATTATTTCTTCGTTTGAAGCGCTCGGTCAAAAAATAGCCGGCAAATTAAACGATGAAGATTTTAAAGGCATCGTAATGCATTCGTGCCCCGGCGCAGGCGCCTGTGGTGGCATGTATACTGCCAATACAATGGCCAGTGCTATAGAGGCATTGGGTATGAGCCTGCCGTATTCTTCCAGCAACCCGGCTATAAGTAATGACAAACACAATGAATGCCTGAACGCCGGTAAAGCCATTAAAGTGTTGCTGGAAAAAGATATCAAACCTTCTGATATCATGACACGCAAGGCATTTGAAAATGCCATTACCGTTATCATGATCCTGGGAGGAAGCACCAATGCTGTATTGCATTTGATTGCCATGGCAAAAAGTGTGGATGTGGCATTAACGCAGGATGATTTTCAGGCTATCAGCGATAAAACACCGGTGCTGGCAGATTTTAAACCAAGTGGTAAATACCTGATGCAGGAACTGCATGCACATGGCGGTGTTCCGGCGGTAATGAAATACCTGCTCGATAAAGGTTTGCTGCACGGCGATTGTTTAACAGTAACCGGTAATACACTGGCAGAAAATCTGAAAGACGTTACACCAATCAATTTTGAAACACAGGATATTTTATACCCGCTGGAAAAACCTTTGAAAGCAACCGGTCACCTGCAGATCTTATACGGTAACCTGGCAGAGAAAGGAAGCGTGGCTAAAATTTCAGGAAAAGAAGGAGAACGGTTTGAAGGCCCGGCAAGGGTATTCGACGGCGAGAAAATGCTGATTGCCGGTATTGCATCCGGCAAAGTAAAAGCGGGCGATGTGGTGGTTATTAAAAATGAAGGTCCAAAAGGAGCGCCCGGCATGCCCGAAATGCTAAAGCCTACTTCTGCTATCATAGGAGCGGGCCTTGGAAAATCCATTGCGCTGATTACCGATGGAAGGTTCAGCGGTGGTACACATGGTTTCGTGGTCGGTCATATAACACCGGAGGCATATGATGGCGGACTGATAGCATTTGTGGAAGATGAAGATATCATTGAACTGGATGCGGTCAATAATACCATTACACTGAAGGTCAGCAATGAGGTGATTGCGCAAAGAAAAAAGAATTGGAAACAACCCGCCCTGAAAGTGACAAAAGGGGTTCTATATAAATATGCGAAATCGGTCAAAGACGCCAGTGAAGGATGTGTAACGGATACAGAATAAGAACCGATCGTTTTCAATTGTAAAGTCAAAAGAAATTTTTATGAGCAGCTTAACAGATATTAAAAAGAAAATAAAGCCAGGTGCTTCGGCGACCGATCAGCAGTCGCTGGAAGTAAACGCAAAACCATCAGTAAACGAAGGGGCCACCCAAAGTATTTCGGGTTCGGTTGCCGTGCTGGAAGCTTTTATGGCTGAAGGGGTAGAGACCATTTTTGGTTACCCGGGTGGAGCAATCATGCCTATTTATGATGCGCTGTACGATTACAGCAACAAGTTAAAACATATCCTGGTGCGCCATGAACAGGGCGCTATACATGCCGCCCAGGGCTTTGCGCGTACATCGGGCAAGACCGGAGTGGTGTTTGCCACCAGCGGCCCGGGCGCAACAAATTTGGTGACAGGCCTTGCAGATGCCATGATAGACAGCACGCCGGTAGTTTGCATCACCGGTCAGGTATTTGCGCATTTACTAGGTACGGACGCTTTCCAGGAAACAGATGTTATCAATATAACAACACCCATTACCAAATGGAATTACCAGGTTACGGATGCAACCGAAATTCCGGAAGTGCTGGCCAAAGCATTTTATATTGCAGGCAGCGGAAGACCGGGCCCGGTTCTGATAGACATCACCAAAAATGCGCAACTGCAGAAATTTGATTTTGCCGGGTACAAAAAGTGCGAATACATACGCAGTTACCGTCCAAGTCCCATTGTCAGAAAAGAATACGTGGAAGAAGCCGCCAAACTGATCAACGCTGCAAAAAAACCGTTTGTCATCTTTGGCCAGGGCGTTATCCTGGGCAGGGCGGAAAAAGAATTTATGGCGTTTATTGAAAAATCTGGTATACCTGCAGCTTGGACCATCATGGGTATGAGCGCCATACCAACCGATCATCCGCTGGGTGTGGGTATGCTGGGTATGCATGGCAATTACGGGCCGAATGTTTTAACCAATGAATGCGATGTACTGGTTGCCATTGGCATGCGCTTCGATGACCGGGTAACCGGACGCCTTGATAAATACGCCAAACAGGCAAAGGTGATTCACCTGGATATTGATCCGTCGGAAATAGACAAGAATGTAAAATCAACGGTTCCGGTATGGGGTGATTGCAAGGAAACATTGCCGATGCTTACAAAACTGGTAGACCAGAAAGTATATCCGCAATGGATGCAGCAGTTCAAAGACTACCAGCAACAGGAAGACGATAAGGTTATCAAAGAAGAACTGAACCCCGGTACCGAAATTCTTACCATGGGGGAAATCATAAAAGAACTGAATGCACTTACAAAAGGCCATGCAATTATTGTTACCGATGTAGGCCAGCACCAGATGGTAGCCTGCCGCTATGCAAAGTTTACACAAAGCAACAGCAATATTACCAGCGGCGGTCTGGGCACTATGGGTTTTGCACTGCCTGCGGCAATCGGCGCTGCTTTTGGTGACACTTCACGGCCAACCGTTGCCATCATTGGAGATGGCGGCTTTCAGATGACATTGCAGGAACTGGGTACCATCATGCAATTTAAGCCGCATGTAAAAATCATCATACTCAACAACCAGTTTCTGGGTATGGTACGCCAGTGGCAGCAATTGTTTCATGAAAAAAGATATTCGTTTGTAGATATTACCAGTCCGGATTTTGTACAGGTAGCCAAAGGTTTTGGAATTGCCGGCAAAAGCATTTCCAAAAGGGAAGACGTGGTGCCATCTTTAAAGGAAATGCTGGACCACGACGGCAGCTTCCTGCTGGAGATTATGGTGGGCAAAGAAAACAACGTGTTTCCGATGGTGCCACAGGGACGCGGAGTTGCGGAAATTATTTTAAGTAAAGAAGAGTTATAAATTAAAAAGTAAAAAGTAAAAAGTAAAAAAGCGACGCGGCATATAATGTATACAGTAAAAAGTACAGTGTACAAAGACCCAACGGATGAAATTTGGCAGTTTTGATTTTTGACTTTTGAATTTAAAATTAACGAAAATGCACAAGGAAGAATATACCATATCAGTGTATACGGAAAACCATATTGGTTTACTGAACCGTATCGCCATTATTTTCTCGCGCAGGAAAATAAATATTGAAAGCATGAACACATCTCCTTCCGAGGTGTCCGGTATTCACCGCTTTACCATAGTAATTACAGAAACGGAAGAAGTAGTAAAGAAACTGGTGCGCCAGGTAGAAAAACAGGTGGAAGTACTGAAGGCTTACTATAATACCAATGAGGAAATAATATGGCAGGAACTGGCTTTATACAAAGTGCCGACCGACATCATAGCAGAAGAAGTAAAAGTGGAAAGACTGCTGCGCCAGCATGGTGCAAAAGCCGTTGTGATCAGAAAAGACTATACCGTATTTGAGGTGGCCGGCCAGCGCGAGGAAACCAATAACCTGATAAAGGTGCTGGAACCCTACGGGCTGATAGAATTTGTACGCAGCGCCCGGGTGGCTATTATAAAAGCATCCAATGGTTTCCATGAAAAACTGAAAGAATTTGAAGCGCTGAAACCAGGTTCAGAAATTGTGAAGAATGAATTTCTAAATCAGCAGGATGAAGTGTTCTCGATGTAGTTAATAATTAATAATTATGAGTTATGAGTTCTTTTGACAGGATGGGGTGGGGAATGCGCTTCAAAATAATAACCGGTCGGTACCGCAGGTTAGAATGGAGAAAAAAAATCAAAATATAAAATTCAAAATTTTAAAAGAATAATAGCATGGTACTAATATACTAACCGGCAAATAGTTTCTTTAATGGACATTTGCAAGAGAAAAGTTTTATGCAAAACATTCCCTGTGTTATTGCACAATTGATAACTTAAATACCTCCTTTTAGGGGACGGGGGTCAATAATATTATGGCAAAACTAAATTTCGGCGGCGTAGAAGAAAACGTAGTAACTCGTGAAGAGTTCCCGCTGGCAAAAGCGCAACAGGTACTGAAAAATGAAACAGTGGCGGTTATCGGTTATGGCGTTCAGGGCCCCGGCCAGGCGCTGAATCAGAAAGATAACGGCATCAATGTAATTGTTGGCCAGCGTAAAAATTCCAAAAGCTGGGATAAAGCCGTTCGGGATGGTTTTGTACCGGGTCAGACCCTGTTCGAAATTGAAGAAGCTTTGCAGAAAGGCACCATTATTTGTTACCTGTTAAGCGATGCTGCGCAGATTGCACTGTGGCCTACCGTAAAGAAAAATCTTACACCCGGTAAAGCCCTGTACTTTTCTCATGGCTTCGGCATCACCTTTAAAGAACAAACCGGTATTATTCCCCCGCCGGATGTGGACGTATTCTTAGTCGCCCCCAAAGGATCCGGCACTTCATTGCGCCGTATGTTTTTACAGGGCCGTGGCCTTAACAGCAGTTATGCCATCTTCCAGGATGCAACCGGTAAAGCCAAAGAAAGGGTAGTTGCCCTGGGCATTGCCGTAGGAAGCGGTTACCTGTTCGAAACCGATTTCAAAAAAGAAGTGTTCAGCGATCTTACCGGCGAACGCGGTACCCTCATGGGTGCTATCCAGGGAATATTTGCCGCTCAATACCAGGTGCTGCGCGACAAAGGCCACACCCCTTCAGAAGCATTCAACGAAACCGTGGAAGAACTGACACAGTCGCTGATGCCGCTGGTAGCAGAAAACGGTATGGACTGGATGTATGCCAATTGTTCTACCACCGCACAACGCGGCGCGCTCGACTGGTGGAAAAAGTTCCGCGATGCAACAGCCCCCGTATTTAAAGAACTGTATGAAAGTGTTGCAGCCGGAAAAGAAAGCCAGCGCAGCATCGACAGCAATAGCCAGGCAGATTACCGCGAGAAGCTGGATGCAGAATTAAAAGAACTGCGTGAAAGCGAGATGTGGCAGGCAGGAAAAACTGTAAGAAGTCTCCGCCCCGAAAATCAACAACCCGCTGAAGCAAAAGATAAAAAAGTTGCTGCAACGGTGTAGAGAATAGAGATTATAGTATGGAGTATTAAGTATAGAGTATAGAGACTGTGAAACTGTTCACCGGAATTTTAAAATCGCCCAACCCGAAAGTCTTTGTATTAAATTCTTAATACTCTATACTTTCTAATGTCTGTATACTTAATACTAATATCTCTAAACGGCCGCAGGTCTCCATATTTAAAGATTTATACACGGGCCGGAAATCTTTATACTTTATACTTTATTCTAAAAACCCCGTAAACCCAACGTCTCGATACTATATACTCGATACTATATACTCTTAAAATGAATGCTGCAACTACAGTGACGGTACAACTAAATTATAAAGATGCTGCGGACCGGTTAAAGAAAGTGGTAAACAGAACACCGCTTATGCTAAACCAGAACCTATCGCGCAAATTCAAGTGCAATGTCTTTCTAAAAAGAGAAGACCTGCAGGTTGTACGTTCTTACAAACTGCGCGGTGCATACAATATGATGAGCACGCTGGCACCCGAACAGCTGCAGAAAGGCGTGGTTTGCGCCAGCGCTGGCAACCATGCTCAGGGCTTTGCCTATAGCTGTAAAAAACTGAATGTAAAAGGCGTTGTCTTTATGCCCATTATCACCCCCAACCAGAAAGTACACCAGACAAAGATGTTTGGAGAAGACTTTGTTGAAGTGGTGCTGATAGGAGATACTTTCGACGATTGCGCCATTGCGGCTAAAAAATTTACGGCAGAGAACGACATGGTGTTCATTCCGCCGTTTGATGATTATAAAATAATTGAAGGCCAGGCAACAGTGGGTGTAGAGATACTGGAAGACCAGCCGCAAATAGATTTCCTGTTCATTCCCATTGGCGGTGGTGGTTTAAGCGCGGGTGTTGGCTCGTACTTCAAAACGTTTTCGCCGCAAACAAAATTAATTGGCGTTGAACCCGCCGGGGCGCCCGCCATGTATGAATCGAAGCTGGCAGGCAAGCCGGTTACGCTGGATACCATCGACCGTTTTGTTGATGGCGCCGCCGTTAAAAGAGTAGGAGACCTCACCTTCTCTATCTGTAAAGAAGTGCTGGACGATGTGCACCTGGTAGCAGAAGGAAAAGTGTGTTCTACTATTTTGAAATTATACAATGAAGACGCCATTGTGGTAGAACCCGCCGGCGCTTTATCTATAGCCGTGCTGGACGACTATGCCGAAGAAATAAAAGGCAAAAATGTAGTGTGCATTGTCAGCGGCAGCAACAACGATATCGATCGCATGCAGGAAATAAAAGAACGCAGCCTGCAGTTCGAGGGACTTAAACATTATTTCCTCGTTCGTTTTGCTCAACGCCCCGGAGCGCTGAAAGAATTTGTGAACCATGTACTGGGACCCAATGACGATATTACCCGATTTGAATACATGCAAAAACACAATAAAGAGACAGGCCCTGCATTGGTTGGCATCGAACTAAAAGAAAGGCAGGATTATGAGACCCTGTTAAAGAACATGCAGCGCTTCCAGATAAATTATACGGAACTCAACAAGAATGATAATTTATTCGGTTACCTGGTATAACCGGTAAGGCGTTGCCAGGCGCGCGGACATTTTCAAAATTATAGCGGGTCATTGCGCCGAAGCAAACTGCTTTTTTTAGTTAAAACAAGTTTTTTGTGAACGTAGCGAGTTTTTATAGTCTGCTGCGGCTCGCAATGACGTTGTCGAATTACCATTAAACACCTCCACGAAATACCTGTAAAAATGCGGTAAAAACCATCGGGGTTTTTTGTTGTTATAATCTATCCACGGTTACTAACAAAACGTGGGAAAATTATTGCAGGAAATGGGTATAATTTGCCTATTTATCTGTAATTTTAAGCGGTTGCTTGCTTGCTCCTTAGTATCCGCCTAGAAAAACGGCCTTTTTATTGAATTTTATCTAACAAAACTGTCTTTAACCATGGCAAGCACTACTGGTTTATACTCACCCGAATTTGAACGTGACGCATGTGGTATTGGGTTTGTAGCCAATATCAAAGGAAACAAGAGCCACCAGATAGTCTCCGACGCCCTTACCGTATTGGAAAATATGGAGCACCGCGGTGCCTGTGGTTGTGAAAGCAATACCGGGGACGGCGCCGGTCTGATGATTCAGACCCCACATGAATTCTTCTTCGACGAATGCATAAAACTGGGTATTCACCTCCCTTCATTTGGAAGATATGGCGTGGGTGTTATCTTTTTTCCACAGGAGATCCGCCTGCGCGAAGAATGCCGGGATATCTTTAACCGCTCTGCAGAGAAACTCGGACTGGAAGTGATTGGTTACCGTAAAGTGCCGGTTAACCGCGAAGACATCGGTCCAACAGCCCTGAGTGTTGAACCTGAAATGGAGCAAGTTTTTATTGCCTGCCCCGATTATATCGCCAACCCCGACGATTTTGAAAGAAAGCTTTTTGTACTGCGCAACTACGCCAGTCATACCATTAACAGCTGTGTAAGAAAGGATGCCATTGGTTTTTATGTGGCTTCGCTGTCATATAAAACGGTCGTATACAAAGGTCAGCTTACCAGCCTGCAGGTGCGCCGGTATTTTCCTGATCTTAGCAACAAACGTATTGTATCTGCATTCGGACTGGTGCATTCACGTTTTGCAACCAATACTTTCCCTTCCTGGAAACTGGCACAGCCTTTCCGCTATATTGCACACAACGGAGAGATTAATACGCTTCAGGGAAATCTCAACTGGTTGAAATCGAGCGAGCATGCATTTTCTTCTCCATATTTTACAAAGGAAGAAATGGAGATGCTGCTGCCCATCATTACTGCTGGCCAGTCAGATTCTGCCTGCCTCGACAACATGATTGAACTGCTTACTTTTACTGGCCGCTCATTACCCCATGTAATGATGATGCTGATCCCGGAAGCCTGGGATGCCAACGACCAGATGGACCCCGTTAAAAAAGCATTTTATGAATACCATGCCTCCATTATGGAGCCATGGGACGGACCGGCCTCCATTTCATTTACAGATGGCAGAATGATTGGCGCCACGCTCGACAGGAATGGTCTTCGCCCTTCCAGGTATTGCGTTACCAATGACGACCGGGTGATCATGGCTTCGGAAGCCGGGGTGTTACCGGTTGACCAGAAAACCGTTATTGAAAAAGGCCGTCTGCAACCAGGTAAGATGTTTGTGGTGGACATGGAACAGGGCCGTATCATCAGCGACGATGAATTGAAATCAAAAATATGTTCGCAGAAGCCGTATGGCGACTGGCTCAACCAATATAAAATACGGCTGGAAGAACTGGATGAACCCAGGGTAGCATTTACGCATCTTTCCGATGCTTCTATCTCCAGGTATCAGAAAGCATTTGGTTACAGTGCGGAAGACATTGATACCATCATTAAACCAATGGCGCTCGATGGAAAAGAGCCCATTGGTTCAATGGGAACAGATATTCCGCTGGCTGTACTGAGCGATCAGCCACAGCACCTCAGCAGTTATTTCAAACAACTCTTTGCACAGGTAACCAACCCGCCCATTGACCCCATCCGCGAAAAGATGGTAATGAGCCTGGCTGCTTTTGTAGGAAATAATGGCAACCTGCTCGATGAAGATCCCAAGCATTGTCATACCGTGGCGCTGAAACACCCGATACTGACCAGCACCGAACTGGAGAAACTGCGTAGTATAGATACCGGTATATTCCAGGCAAAAACACTGCAAACTTATTTTAAGGCCGATGGTAAACCCGGTTCGCTTAAAGCCGGTATAGACAGGCTTTGCCGGTATGCGGAAGATGCCGTGCACGATGGATTTGAAGTATTGATTTTATGCGATCGGGCAGTGGATTCCGAGCACGTGGCCATACCCAGTTTGCTGGCTACTTCTGCAGTGCATCATTTTCTGATTCGCAAAGGCCTGCGCGGGCAGGTGGGTATAGTGGTGGAAGCCGGAGACGTTTGGGAAGTACACCATTTTGCCTGTTTGCTGGCATTCGGGGTAACCGCCATCAATCCATACCTGGCGCTGGCCAGCATTCGCAACATGAAAGTAAACAACGAACTGGATACCACTTTATCGTGGGAAGAGCTTCGTAAAAATTATATCAAAGCCGTTAATGAAGGACTGCTGAAAGTATTCTCAAAAATGGGTATTTCAACATTGCAGTCTTACCAGGGTGCACAGATTTTTGAAATACTGGGTCTTAACAAAGACGTGGTAAACATGTATTTTACCGGAGCCACTTCACGCATAGAAGGTGTTGGGCTTGATGAAATAGCCAAAGAAGCACTGGCAAAACATTATTTTGCTTTCAGCAAAAAGAATGTACCGGTAGACAGGCTGCCTGCGGGAGGCGTTTACCAATGGAAACGCAAGGGCGAATTTCATTTATTCAACCCGCAGACCATCCACCTGCTGCAGTATTCTACCAGGATGAATGATTACGCCACCTTTAAAAAATATTCAAAAGCGGTTAATGATCAGAGTGAGAAAGCAGTTACACTGCGCAGCATGTTCCGTTTTAAACGCAACAAGCCGGCCATTGCAATAACCGAGGTGGAATCTGCAGAAAACATATTCAAGCGTTTTGCTACAGGCGCAATGAGCTTTGGCTCTATTTCTTGGGAGGCGCATACTACGCTTGCCATTGCCATGAACCGGCTGGGCGGTAAAAGCAATACCGGCGAAGGCGGTGAAGACGAACGGCGTTATGAGAAATTACCCAATGGCGATTCTATGCGCAGCGCCATTAAACAGGTAGCCAGTGCAAGGTTTGGTGTAACCAGCCTGTACCTTACAGAAGCCGATGAACTACAGATAAAAATGGCCCAGGGTGCAAAACCCGGAGAAGGCGGCCAGTTGCCTGGTTATAAAGTGGACGAATGGATTGGAAAAACAAGACATTCCACACCGGGTGTGGGTTTGATCTCTCCGCCTCCCCACCATGATATTTATTCTATTGAAGATTTGGCGCAGCTGATATTTGATCTTAAGAATTCAAACCGCGCAGCACGCATCAATGTAAAGCTTGTTTCCAAAGCGGGTGTGGGTACCATTGCTACCGGTGTGGCAAAAGCGAAAGCAGATGTAATTCTGATTGCCGGTTTCGACGGTGGCACAGGCGCATCACCCATCAGCTCGGTAAAACATGCAGGCTTACCTTGGGAGCTGGGCCTGGCAGAAACACACCAGACACTGGTAAAAAATAAAATGCGCAGCAGAGTAATTGTTCAGGCCGATGGCCAGATGAAGACAGGCCGCGATATTGCCATTGCAACCTTGCTGGGTGCAGAAGAATGGGGCGTTGCAACAGCGGCGTTGGTAGTAGAAGGATGTATCATGATGCGTAAATGCCATATGAATACTTGCCCGGTAGGCGTAGCAACCCAGGACCCCGAACTAAGAAAAAGGTTTACCGGCGATGCAGATCACGTGGTTAATTTTTTCAAATTCATGGTTCAGGAACTGCGTGAGATCATGGCTGACCTTGGCTATCGCACCGTAAATGAAATGGTAGGCCAGGTAGACAACCTGGAAATGCGGCCGGATATAAATCATTGGAAATTCAGCAAACTGGATCTGTCGCCCATATTATACAAAGAACCCGCATCTGCATATACCGGTATCTACAACCAGGAAAAACAGGATCATGCGCTGGACGAAGTGCTGGACTGGAAATTGCTTGCGGCGGCGCAACCGGCCATTGATAAACAGCAAAGGGTGGTGGCATCATTTCCCATCCGCAATACCGACAGAACAGCTGGTACAATTCTATCGAACGAGATTACAAAAAAATACAAAGCCGCAGGATTGCCCGAAGATACCATTCACTTCAATTTTACAGGCACTGCCGGCCAGAGCTTTGGCGCATTCAATACCTGCGGTGTAACATTAGAACTGGAGGGAGATGCCAATGACTATTTTGGAAAAGGATTGAGTGGCGCAAGGCTGATTATCTATCCTTCCAGAGAAGCTACATTCGTTCCGGAAAACAACAGCATCATAGGTAACGTGGCCTTTTACGGCGCCACTTCCGGTGAGTCATTTATCCGTGGCAAAGCCGGTGAAAGATTCGGGGTACGCAATTCAGGCGCCAACGTGGTGGTAGAAGGAGTGGGCGATCACGGCTGCGAATACATGACCGGCGGGCAGGTAGTGATACTGGGCGATACGGGAAGAAATTTTGCGGCAGGCATGAGCGGCGGAATTGCTTATGTGTACGATGTAAAAGGAAAATTCAGCGAGAATTGCAATAAAGAAATGGTTGATCTGGATCCGCTCGACCAGGAAGATGCAAGCCTGCTAAATGATATGATTACAAAGCACTACGCTTATACCGATAGCACCGTTGCCAAATTTGTGCTGGATGATTTTGAAAACCAGTTAAAGAATTTTGTGAAAGTATTTCCCAAAGACTACAAAAAAGTACTCAGCGACAAGAAACAAAAAGTGGAAGCAGGGAAGTAGTTGATCAGTTGATTAGTTGATTAGTTGATTAGTTGAGTGGTTGAGTGGTTGAGTGGTTGATTGGTTGATTTGATGTTTGTTGATTACAGGATTGTTTGAATTTTTATAGAAAATAAGTTTTTTTATTAATTAATAACTTTATCACGGAGACACTCCCCTCTTTATTGGAGAGGGGTTGGGGGTGAGGTCATCCCCTCCTTATTGGAGAGGGGCCGGGGGTGAGGTCAAAAAACAGGAGCGATGGGTAAACCAACTGGTTTCATGGAATTTACAAGGGAACTGCCGGGTAAAAAACCGGTACAGGACCGTATTAAACATTACAACGAATTCATTGAAAGATATTCGGATGAAAAGCTAAACCAGCAAGCGGCACGTTGTATGGATTGCGGTATACCTTTTTGTCACAGCGGTTGCCCGCTGGGCAATGTAATTCCTGAATTCAATGATGCGGTGTACCAGAAAAACTGGCTGGAAGCGTATGATATACTCACTTCCACCAATAATTTCCCGGAATTTACCGGACGCATTTGCCCGGCGCCCTGCGAAAGTGCCTGTGTACTGGGTATTAACCAGCCGGCAATAACCATTGAAGAAATTGAAAAGCATATCATAGAAATAGCTTTCGACAAAGGATTTGTAAAAGCCAAAAAACCAAATGTACGCACGGGCAAAAAAATTGCTGTAATTGGTTCCGGTCCGGCCGGACTGGCAGCTGCAGCACAACTTAACTATGCCGGCCATTCGGTTACAGTATATGAAAGGGATGATGCACCCGGGGGATTATTACGGTATGGCATACCCGATTTTAAACTGGAAAAATGGGTAGTGGATCGCAGGTTGCGGATCATGGAAGAAGAAGGAATCATATTCATCTGCAATGCCAACGTAGGCGTAAATGTTGGTATCAATGATCTGCTGAGAGAAAATCATGCAATTGTACTGGCGGGTGGTGCTACGGTGCCACGCGATTTGAAAATTCCGGGCCGCGACCTGCAGGGCGTGTACTATGCCATGCAGTTTTTAAAACAACAGAACAAAAGAAATGCAGGCAAGGACCCGTTTGCCAACCCGGATATTGAAAGCAATATCTTCCCGGAACATTTGCTGGCCACCGGGAAAAATGTGGTGGTAATAGGCGGAGGAGATACCGGCAGCGATTGTGTGGGTACTTCCAACCGTCATGGTGCGATATCCATTACGCAGTTTGAGTTATTGCCCAAACCGCCAGACGACAGAACAGTTTATATGCCCTGGCCGTCTTATCCCATGACGTTAAAAATTTCCAGTTCACATGAAGAAGGTGCAGAAAGAAAATGGGCGGTGGCTACAAAAGAATTTATGGCAGACGATAAAGGCAACCTGCGAGCCCTTAAAATAGTAGACCTGGAATGGAAAACAGGTCCCGATGGAAGAGCGGCGCAGTTTATTGAAGTAGCGGGCAGCGAACGTGAGATACCGTGCGAACTAACGTTGCTGGCTATGGGTTTTGTACACCCGCAACAGCAGGGATTGCTGGCAGAACTGGGCGTGGAGCTGGATGACAGGGGCAATGTAAAAGCTACTGAAAAAGCATACAAAACAAATATTCCAAAAGTATTCACGGCGGGGGATATGCGCCGCGGACAAAGCCTTGTGGTATGGGCTATCAGTGAGGGAAGGGAATGCGCGCGGAAAGTAGATGAGTTTTTAAATGACGGCGTATCAATTCTGGAAAGCAAAGACGAAAACCTGGTGCTCGCATTATAATTCAAAAGATATGTTCTTTTATAAATAAGCCGCATTACTGCGGCTTATTTTATAATCTTTCATATTACGTTTTTATACAATGTGTATTATTTGACAATAACACACTCGTTTTCGCTTGATTTTATACAATAAATTTATCCTCATTTGTCAACCCTTTTTTAAGCTTAACCTGTGGATAACTTGAAGATCAAGCGAATACAAGAAAACTTTTTAAACGGGAAAATAATCGCTGAATATATTAGAATTAATTATATATTATCATTTGAGTTTTATTCGAACGTTTTTATTTATTTTAGCTAAAGATTATTAAATGTTTACTTTTTCACTTATTACTTTAACTAAAAACTAATGCAATGCTAAAGCTGACTTTAAAAAAGGTGCTCCCGTTTTTGATCTTAGCCATCGTGTCAATTGTGGCTATTTTTATTAAGCCCGACGCAATTTTTGATGGCTCAAAAGTTTACAGTGGGTCCGACATTGCCTGGATCCTTGTTGCCACCGCCCTGGTGTTCATTATGACCCCGGGCCTGGCCTTTTTTTATGGTGGCATGGTAAACAGGAAAAACGTTCTTTCCACCATGATCAAGAGTTTTGTAGCTGCCGGAATTGTGAGTATTCTCTGGCTGGTTTGTGGATTCAGTATGTCTTTCGGACCGACTATCAACGGCGTTATCGGAGACCCATTTGCTTTTGCCTTTTTTAAAGGTGTATTTTCTTCAAAACCCTGGCCCGGCGGACCAACTATTCCAATGCCGCTGTTTGCCTTGTTTCAGCTCATGTTTGCTATTATTACACCGGCCCTGGTGGTTGGTGCCGTAGCAGAACGTGTAAGGTTTACTGCATATGTTTTATTCATCATCCTTTTTTGCGTATTAATATATTTCCCTGTAGCGCATTGGGCATGGCATCCCGAAGGCTTCCTGGCTAAAATGGGCGTACTTGACTTTGCCGGTGGTACCGTTGTACACATCACCGCAGGTTGTGCCGCGCTCGCTGGTGCCATCGTTTTAAAAAGAAGAAAAGCACATATTGAAAAAGTTGAAATGCATCCCGCCAATGTACCATATGTATTGATCGGTACCGGTCTGCTCTGGTTTGGCTGGTTTGGTTTCAATGCAGGCTCTGCACTGGCTGCCAATGACCTGGCCGTATCTGCTTTCGCCGCTACCAATACTGCTGCCGCTTCTGCAGGTCTTACCTGGATGTTCTTTGATGTAATGAGAGGTAAAAAACCATCTGTACTCGGTTTCTGTATTGGTGCCGTAGTTGGACTGGTTGCTATAACTCCCGGCTCTGGTTTCATAGGTGTTGCCAACAGTGCATTTGTAGGCTTTATAGCTGCCATCATTTCCAACCTGGTATGTGCATGGAAAGCAAAATCATCACTGGATGATACACTGGACGTTTTCCCCTGTCATGGTGTTGGTGGTATGGTAGGTATGCTGCTCACCGGCGTATTTGCAAACCATTCAGTAAACAGCGTGGTGGGTCTAGATGGTACAGTAAACCACCAGGGATTGATTTATGGTGGAGATTTGTTCGGCCCCCAGTTTATTGGAATGGCCATCGTAGTAACTTATAGTTTCGTAGTATCATTCATCATATTCAAGTTTATCAACTTTATTCTTCCATTGCGTGTAAGTGTTGAAGAAGAAGAAATGGGACTGGATGCTTCTCAGCATGATGAAAACTATGTACAGGGAACGTTGCTTGTAAAAAACAGCGACTAATAATCCCGGCTGATTACCGATTGCCGCCATTATGAAATTCAATCAGGGTAATTAAATTACATAGTCACCAATAAAAAAAAGGTACGGTTACATGTTCGCTTCTGACCAAGCTCATATAGCCATACCTTTTATTTAACCTTAAAATCAACTGCAATGTTAAGAAAAATCTCCCTTTCGGCAACGGCACTCGTATGCCTTATGCAAGCCAACGCCCAGGATTCCACGAAAGCGCCGGAGCCCGTGAAGACAACTACAATTACAGGTTCAGTAGACGCGTATTACAGGTATAATTTCGCCAATGCAAAAACAAGTGGTGTTTATAACAACGCAACCAGCTTTACCAATTCTCACAACTCATTTGAACTGGGTATGGCCTCTATAAAAGTGGCCCATTCTTTTGGGAAGATTGGCGCTGTAGTGGATCTCGGTTTTGGAACCCGCGCAAAAGAATTCTCGTACAATGAAACAGGTATCACCCAGGCCGTAAAACAGGCATATATCACGTATGCTCCTTCCAGCCACGTAACTTTTACCATGGGTAAATTTGCAACGCACGTAGGATATGAATTACTGGATCCCCAGCTGAACCGCAATTACAGTATGAGCTATATGTTCTCTTACGGACCATTCTCTCATACCGGTTTAAAAATGGACGTTGCGGTAAATGGCAATTTCGGGTTTATGCTGGGTGTGGCCAATCCAACCGATTTTATTACCGCCAGTTTCAAAAACAAATCTATTTTAGCACAGATTCACGCCAATACAACGGATGGCAAATTCACTGCTTATCTTAACTATGTGGGCGGAAAAGATACCAGCGGAACCGTAAAAGGAAACCAGGTAGACCTGACCGTTCTTACAAAGATTAACGATAAATTCGGCATAGGTGTAAATGCAACATTAAAAGGCGTAAAACCAGAAGGTGGCAGCAGCGAAAAATGGGGTGGGGCAGCCCTTTACCTGAATGTAGATCCTTCCGAGAAATTCGGTTTTTGTGTAAGGGGTGAATATTTCAGCGACAAGAAAAACGCGACCGGCTATTTTGGAACCAGCCTATATGAAATAACTGCTACGCTTAATATTAAACCAGTACCCGGTTTAATGATTATGCCAGAGTTCAGGTTAGACGGAGCGAAAGATGCTTATTTTACCAAGCATGACGGCGCTTCCACAAAAAGCACCGGCGCTTTTTTGCTGGCTGCTGTAGTTAGTTTCTAAAAATTAAATTGTTATTGTGCCGGCAGTTTACCGGTCCGGATATTTGGTGGCAATGGTTAAAACCATCGCCACCATTTTTTTTGTTTGATTGCGTTCATCATATGGACGGCGTATTAATTGAAGACAAGAAAATGACAATAAAGTCAATATCATATTATCAAATATAATATGTGAATATTTTCATCAATATTTCCAATAATATTGAATGTTGAAACACAAAAAACCATTATTTTTGAATTGTCAAATGAAATAACTTATATAGTTTATTTTTTAATTTGTTTTGATGCTTTTACACCGTAGAAATTTTACACAAAGAATGGTATCCAACTGGTTTTTCCGGTTTGTAATCGATTACCTATCCGATATCTTCCCATTACCACAAATTCCTGCATACAGTCAGTTGCTGGTTCCACCCGTTCCTGATGTGCTGAGACATGGAAAACAGCAATAGCTGCCAATTCCATGCAGTGAAAATAATTATTCAACTTTTTCATATAGGCAAGCAATCGTTGAGGCCGTCCATTTCCATGGATGGCCCTTTTTTTTAAATTAATTCGCCTGGATTTTCTTTAACTAAAAACTTAGTTGTAATATTGAAAATACTATTTTTTATATTTTCAATAATATTCCGCCAATGCTGTTCAATTATTTAAAAATTGCCTGGAGAAACCTTTTGAAAAACGCGTTCACTTCTTTAATCAACACGGTGGGCCTTGCAGCCGGCATCACCGTTGCATTGCTCATCTGTTTGTGGATTTGGGATGAGCTGTCCTTTAATCATTATCATACAAACCACGACCGCATCGGCCGTGTACTGTCTATAGAAAGCATTAATGGCAGCACAACGGCCGAACCATTTTCATCGGTGCCGCTGGCCGCTGCACTGCGGAATAGCTACCCGGGCCATTTTAAAGAGATGGCGCTGGTGGCGGAGACCAACCAGGTAATAAAGCGGGGCGATAAAAGCATTGCGTCGCCGGGCCTTTGGACGGAACCCGCATTCCCTTCCATTTTTACACTGAAGATGCTGCAGGGTAACCAGCTGGCATTAACAGACCCTTCGGCTATACTGCTCAGCAGATCGGCCGCCACAGTGCTGTTCGATCATACTGATCCTCTTTACCAAACCGTAACCATCAGCAATATGGCCATGAAATGTGCCGGGGTTTATGAAGATATTCCCGGCAACTCCAGTTTTGCGCAAACGCCCTTTCTGCTATCGTGGTACAACAAAGAAAATCCCGGAAAGCAACTTACTGATGATTGGATAAACCACCATTTTCAATTGTTTGTTCTGCTGAGCGATCATGCTTCTTTTGGAGAAACCTCGGCCACCATAAAAAACATCACAAAACCGCATATCAAAGGAAGTTGGGAAGAGATACAACTGCATCCCATGAACAAGTGGCTGCTCTACGATAAATTTGAAAATGGAAAGATGACCGGAGGGCGGTTACAGTTTGTCTGGCTTTTTAGTATCATCTGCCTTTTCGTATTACTGCTCGCCTGCATCAACTATATGAACCTCAGCACAGCACGCAGCCAGCAACGGGCCAGGGAAACAGGTGTACGCAAAGTATTGGGTGCAACCCGCCTGCAGCTGGCAGCGCAGTTCCTGGGCGAATCATTGCTGATCAGCTTTGCAGCCCTTTTTATTTCAATACTGGCGGCGCAGGCATCACTGTCCCGGTTCAATTTGCTGGCGGGCAAACAAATTACTATCCCTTATACACAACCGCTTTTTTGGTTGATGCTGGTATTGATGACCGTCGTTACTGCATTGATTGCCGGCAGTTACCCGGCCATCTTTTTATCGGGACTGCAACCGCTGAAAACGCTGAAAGGGTCCTTCAAATCCGGAAACGCCGGGGTGATGGCCCGGCGGGTGCTGGTGGTAATACAATTCACCGTTTCGGTTACGCTCATTACCGGAACGATTGTGGTGATTCGCCAGATTCAGCATGCTAAAAACCGGCCGGTGGGTTATAGCCGTGAAGGACTGATAACGGTAAATATGAATACACCTGCGCTAAAAGACAATTTTGAAGTGATCCGGAATGAGTTGTTGTCATCAGGCGCCATCGATGATATGGCTGCATCGTCGAGTCCGTCTACAGAAGTACAAAATAGCATGATGGGGTACGATTGGGCCGGGCGTGATACCCGTTCAGTGCCCATTATCGGTACCGTATTCGTAAACCATGCATTTGGTAAAACCATTGGCTGGCAGATACTCGATGGCCGTGATTTTTCAAAAGATTTTCCCGCAGACAGCGGCGCATTTATTTTGAATGAAGCAGCGGTGAAATTCACCGGACTAAAAGATCCGGTTGGTAAAATCATCCGGTGGCATGAGAGGGAAAAGCCCATCATAGGTGTGGTGAAGGATATGGTAATGCAATCGCCCTATATGCCGGTGGAACCTGTATTTTTTACGCTGCAGCCCAACCCGCGTATACATATCATTACAATAAGAATTACGCCGTCAATGCCTGTGGGTGATGCACTCGTAAAAATGGAACCCATATTTAAAAAATTCAACCCGGGCAACCCGTTTGAATACCGTTTTACAGATGATACCTACAATCTAAAATTCAGGGCAGAGCAGCAAATTGGCAGATTGGCGGGTGTATTTGCCATTTTTGCTATACTCATTTCCTGTCTCGGATTGTTTGGACTTGCTTCTTTTGTTGCCGGGCAACGTGCAAAAGAAATCAGCATCCGCAAAATACTCGGCGCATCGGTACCTGGTATATGGCAATTATTGTCGAAGGAATTTATAGTGCCGGTCGGTATTTCCCTGTTACTGTCCATTCCTATTGCCGCATATATCATGAACAACTGGTTGCAGGATTACGCATACCGTACAACGTTATCGTGGTGGATCTTTGCAGCCACCGGCGCCGGCGCTGTATTGCTCACATTGCTAACGGTTAGCTTTCACACCATCCGTGCAGCTGTTGCCAACCCGGTAAATGCGCTGAGGAATGAGTAGGGTGTGGGGTTTTGTGTTAAGTGTTGAGTGATATGTGTTGGGTGCCGGGCGTAAACTGCGGATCATTTTCGAAGAGACGCTGCCTTCGCGATTTGTGTTATCAGTATCCCTGTGGAGGACCCTGCTTTTAAGGGACCAGTAGAATATGTTTCATTCATATAGCCACGCCGGCATGCGGCACCCCATCGTGGTGCATTGTGGGTAGCAAACCATGATTAAATTTTTTGCCGTTCCGATAGGAACGGGTTGTGCAACAGACTGGCCAAAAGTGAAGCACAACGTATACCTACGGCATGCCCTGACCAACAAACGCATTTGCTACCCACAAAATGTTCCGCTGGAACATTAAAACCCGTTTGACCGGCAATTGCAGACATAAAAAGAAGTTGGCAAGCTATGTTTATTGCAATTACGCCCGCGTGTCAATGCATTCCTGTGTTTCCACATCCATTACATTATTTCGGTTATACGTTGACGTGATACAGATGTCGTTAAAACCCCGTAGCGTCCCGCCATTCGCGATTTGCATTATCATCATGCTCGTGGAGAACGCTGATTTCTGGTAAAATATGACTTATTCATATGCTCACGCGGCATGCGGCACCCCATCGGGGTGCATTGTGGGTAGCATTCAACAATTTATTTGTAGCCGCTCCGTAGGAACGGGTTGTGCAGGGGATTATGCGTAAAAGACATCAGACATGATCACATCAGACATCAGACATTTTACTGTATTACCTCGCCTTCCAGATCATAATCAAATGCCTTTGTAATTTTCACCTGTACAAAATCGCCCACCGGAAGTTTAGAAGCGGATTGAATCACTACTTCATTATCTACTTCCACTGAATCAAATTCGGTACGGCCAAGATAGCGGCCGGCTTCTTTTTTATCTATCAGAACCTTGAATACCCTGCCCACTTTTTCCTGATTTTTTTCCAGCGATATTTCCTGCTGCACTTCCATGATTTCCTGCGCGCGTCTTTCTTTCTCATCCGGCGGCACATCGTCTGTCAGCACATGTGCACTGGTATTTTCTTCGTGCGAATATTGGAATATGCCTACCCGGTCGAACCGCTGTTCCTGTAAAAATTGTTTTACCGATTGCACGTCATCTGTTGTCTCTCCCGGGAATCCCGCAATCAGTGTAGTACGCAAACAGATACCCGGCACTTTTTCGCGTACGGCCATCAGCAGTTCTTCCATTTCTGCGCGGGTAATATTGCGCCGCATAGCTTTCAGCATATCGTCGCTGGCATGTTGCAGGGGCATATCCAGGTAATTACAGATATTATCGCGCTCCCGCATCACATCCAGAATTTCCAGCGGAAATTTAGAAGGGTAGGCGTAGTGCAGGCGTATCCATTCCAGCCCTTTTATATCAGCCAGCCGGTTCATTAAATCACCCAGCATTCTTTTTTTATAAATATCGAGGCCGTAGTAGGTAAGTTCCTGGGCAATCAGCATTACTTCCTTTACACCTTTCTGCACCAGCCGCTCAGCTTCTCTTACCAGTTCTTCAATGGGTTTGCTGATATGCTGACCGCGCATGAGGGGAATGGCACAAAACGAGCAGGTGCGGTTACAACCTTCAGAGATTTTTAAATAGGCATAGTGTTGAGGTGTGGCTAGCAGGCGCTCGCCCAATAATTCCGTTTTATAATCGGCATCAAACTGTTTCAGCATCAGGGGCAGTTCCATGGTTCCAAACCAGGCATCCACATCCGGAATTTCGGCCTGCAGATCGTCACGGTAACGCTGGCTCAGGCAGCCGGTAACATAGACCTTATCCAGTTTGCCCCGCCTTTTTAGTTCAAGCTGATCGAGAATGGTATTGATGCTTTCTTCTTTGGCTTTGTCTATAAAGCCGCAGGTGTTTACAACAACGATATTATGGTCCAACTTTTTGTTTTCATGCACCACATTGATATCATTGGCTAACAGCTGACCGCTCAGCACCTCGCTGTCCACCATATTCTTGCTGCAGCCCAGCGTAATGATATTTACCTTGTCTTTTTTTAATGTTCTTGTTTTCATCCGGGCGCAAAGATAAGGCGAAATTTGTGTTGAGTGTTGGGTGTTATGTGTTGTGTAAGTTGGTGACGAGGTATGAAAGTAAAAGGCATTGGGTTGATATTCAACCCAATGCCTTTTTTCAAACCTGCGTAATTTTCAATACTTAACACTCAACACACAACACCTAACACAGCTTATTTCGCTTCGTTGGCCGGCGGTGTTCCGGAGAACGCTTTTTCTATCTTATGCATCAGTCCCGAAACCGGTCCATCCATTTTATGGGTATGATCGTCCAGCGTGTCATCATTCAGCAGGGAACCCAGCTGCAGTGCCGCAGGCAGCGATTGCAGTATATTATTCCGCTGACCTTTCATATAGGTGATCACATCGTCTTCAGTAGCAGTTTTTGTACCGCCTGCATTGGTTTTTATAATGCTTGCTGCTTCGTTGCCGGCCAGTTCAATTTCACCTTCAACAGAAGCCGGGCTGGAAACACTGTAAGCGACAATTCTTTCTATGAGCGCCGCCTTGCTGTCGCCAAAAAGCAATTCGCCCCAGGTTGTAGAGATATTTCCCCCTAAAACCTGCCGGGCACCTTCATGGGTTCGGGTTAATTTATAGAAGCCTGTCAGCACGCCTGCAATAACCGCTTGTTCCAGCTTACTGGCGTTGGTGGTATCTGCTGCTGTCTTTTTTACTTCCTGTGTATTGGGACTTACTTTCTGCAGGGGTTTGCTGTTAAGCGCCTGCTGCAGTAATTCGATGATATTAGTAGTAGCCATAATGGATAGTTTTATAATAATGGTTTAAATTCTATGCCACTTTTCACATAAGGATGTTGTAAGTTGTAAGTGGTAAGTGGCTAGTAGGCGTTTGCCAGGTATAATGCAAAAGTCAAAATGAAAAATGCAAAAAAAGGCGAGGCACCGGTCTGACGTCCGCGTCTGACCGACATCTCCGATAAGTTAGATGTCAAAAGTAACAGGGCATTGAAATCAGATTAAATTAACCAGCCAAAAGTCAACCTTATTCAGGCTCGTACATTTTGCCATAATATTGCAGAAACAGGTGGTAAATGGGAGTAAAAAGTTGTAAGTGGTAAGTGGTAAGTCGGCTTTTGCTATGATATTGCAGAAAAGGTTGTAAGAGGGCTATTACTTTGATATGAGCGGATAAATAAATATGATAATTTTATTAATGCTTTTTCAATGTATGCTTTTTCAACTAAAATAATCTTTCTTTCAGTTTGCAGAGCAAACACCAGATAGCCACTCGCTGTTTGCTAACAGCTATTGTATCACCGAAAAGAAAAAACAAATTTTGATGTAACACCAATTGTTTATTTAGTTACATTTATTCTTTCAATAACTACTTAAGAAAATTAGATAGCTACAATGGGACAATTGAATATTAAAAAGCAACCCAAACAATACGATGTTGTTATTGTTGGTTCAGGCGCAGGTGGTGGTATGGCATCCTACATACTATCCAAAGCAGGTTTGAAAGTATGTTTACTGGAAGCAGGGCCCATGTACGACCCGGCAAAAAATGTAACGCAATTGAAAGGTCCCTGGGAAAGCCCGAGGCGCGGTGCCAGCACAAAGTTCCGGCCCTTTGGCGACTTCGATGCATGTTACCACGGCTGGGAAATTGATGGCGAACCCTATACAAAAGCATCCGGTACGCAATGGGACTGGTGGCGCGCAAGAATGCTCGGCGGAAGAACCAATCACTGGGGTCGTATATCACTTCGCTTTGGTCCAAAAGATTTTAAAAGAAGAAGCATCGATGGTTTGGGCGACGACTGGCCCATCGGTTATGAAGACATCAAGCCCTTTTATGACCGGGTAGATAAAATGATCGGCGTTTTCGGAACCAATGAAGGACTTGAAAATGATCCCGATGGTTTTTTTCTGCCGCCCCCGAAACCACGCCTGCACGAACTGCTGATAAAAAACGGCGCAACCAAAGCGGGCGTTAAAGTGATCCCTTCACGCTTGTCTATTTTAACAAAACCATTGCCCGATAACAAAGACAGGAAGGGTTGCTTTTTCTGCAGCCAGTGCGGACGCGGTTGCCAGGTATATGCTGATTTTTCTTCCTCCTCCGTATTGGTGAAGCCGGCCATGGCTACCGGCAATATAGACGTTATAGCCAATGCAATGGCCAGGGAAGTAACTACCAATAAAGAAGGACTGGCTACTGGCGTATCATACGTTAATAAAGACGATATGCAGGAATACGAGGTGCAGGGTAAAGTTGTTATACTGGCTGCAAGTGCCTGTGAAAGTTCACGCCTCATGCTCAACTCAAAATCTCAACGGCATCCCAATGGTATTTCCAACAGCAGCAATGTAGTGGGTAAATACCTGCATGATTCTACCGGCGCCGGTATGGGTGGCTATATTCCGAATTTGTTTGGCCGTAAAAGATACAATGAAGATGGAGTAGGTGGCATGCATGTGTACTCGCCCTGGTGGCTCGACAATAAAAAACTGGATTTCCCCCGTGGATATCATATTGAATACGGTGGCGGCATGAACATGCCCGGATATGGTATCGGCATGGGTACAGAACGGATGAACGGAAAATATGCCGTTAACGGAAAGAAAAAAGAAGCGGGTGGTTATGGAGCTTCGCTGAAAGAAGATGTACGTTTTTTCTATGGCGCCGGCGTAGGCATGGCAGGCAGGGGTGAAGCCATGGCACTGGAAAGCAATTATTGCGAAATAGACCCGAATGTGGTAGACAAATATGGCATTCCGGTATTGCGGTTTAATGTTAAATACAGCAGCTATGAAATAAACCAGGCCAAACATATGAAAGAAACTTTCCGTGAAATCATGCACCAGATGGGCGCTGTTATTACATGGGGAGATGATGCAACCGCCGAAAATGACTATGGATTGGAAACGCCCGGCAAAATTATTCATGAGGCAGGCACCGCCAGGATGGGCAACGATCCCAAAAAATCGGCGCTGAATAAATGGAGCCAGGCGCATGATTGTAAAAATCTTTTTGTGGTAGATGGCGCGCAGTTTGTAAGCCAGGCCGATAAAAACATTACCTGGACTATCCTTGCCCTCAGCATGCGCGCATCTGAATACATCATTGAAGAATTGAAGAAGAATAATATTTAAAAAAAACGGTACTGTTTTAAAAACCACTGATCAAAATTTTGATACCATGGACAGAAGAAAATCCATCAAAGCCCTGATAATGGGCACTGTTTCTACAGGCGTTCTGCTGGAAGCCTGCAAAGACAGCAATACCAAAATAGAAGCAGCGAAACCAGTTGCTGAAGCCGGGTTGAATTACGACCGTACGCCGGAGGAACTGGCTGACTATAAAAAACTGATGGCAGAAAAGTTTTTTACAGACGATGAAATGGCCACCATTACACTATTGGCAGACATCATCATACCAAAAGACGAAGTAAGCGGCAGCGCCACAGAAGCCGGTGTTCCTGCCTTTATAGAATTTATTGTAAAAGACATGCCTTATCACCAGACACCCATGCGGGGTGGACTGCGCTGGCTGGATATTCAATGCATGAAAAAATATGATAAAGGATTTAAAGACCTTTCTCCGCAGCAACAGTTGGAGATGGTAGATTTAATTGCTTACCCGGAAAGGGCCAAAAACAAACCCGAGCTAACCCAGGGTGTTGCATTCTTTAATAAAATGCGCGACCTCACCATTACCGGTTTTTATACCACTCAAATGGGTTTTAAAGACCTCGGTTATGTAGGCAATACCCCCAACCAGTGGAAAGGAATCCCGGACGATGTATTAAAACAATACGGGTTGGCCTACACCGAAAAAGAATTAAAAGAATGTGTAAGTTTCACATAAATTCTATCTTATAATTTCTGTAATTTCTATTAATAAAAAAACCGCTGAATCTTTCAGCGGTTTTTTTATGGTTTTTTTATTAATTAGTTATACACTATACAACGAAATTAATAAGGTAACTTCTTCTGCCCCTGGTTCAGCGCCATATTGTGCTGGTTCACCATATCATTCATCACATTCACGGTTTCATCGAGGTATAAATCGTTGCGTAAACTTTTTAACCATGCTTTGAACCGATCGTCTTTGTCTTTGTCATTGGCATATTTGGTACTGTCTTCCTGCAATGCGGCAACCGTTAATTCTTTTGGTAATTTGTTCAATGTCTCCAGTTGTTTGTAGGTAGCGCTCACTTTTTTCTTTTCATCGCGGAATTTGTCGATGCTCAAAGAATACACCCGGTCGTTTTCTTTGGCCAGCCATTCGGTATTTGTTTTAATTAGATTGAAAGCGGGGTTAATGCTCACCCTTGCCTGGCTCGATGTGCGGATATTGTTTGCATCGAAACTGTATTTCCAGGGAGCATAGTCTGCTTTTTGTATCTCATCCCATGGCAACGCATCGGGGTCGTCTTTTTCGCGAAGCTTGGAATATTCATAAAAGTCGGGTAGCACAATATCAGAGGCAACGCCTTTCAATTGAGTTGAACCACCATTAATGCGGTAGAATTTCTGCAGCGTCAGTTTAATAGTTCCAAGGTCGCTGTTGGCCGACATAAAATTCTGTGTTTTGTCCAGCCCGATATTGCGTTGTACGGTTCCTTTACCATAGGTGGTAGTGCTTCCTATAATAAGTCCGCGCTTGTAATCCTGGATGGCAGCCGCAAATATTTCTGAAGCAGACGCGCTGAATTCGTTTACCATTACGGCAAGCGGTCCATCATATAAAACGTTTTTGTCGCGATCGCGCAGCACGCTTGGTTTACCATCGCGGTCCCTGACCTGTACCACAGGACCTTCGTCTACAAAAAGGCCCACCATTTTCACCACATCATACAACGAGCCACCACCATTGTTACGGAGGTCTAATATAATACCATCCACTTTCTGTTCTTTCAGTCGGGTAATCTCTTTGGCTACATCATCGGCACAGCGGCGTCCTTTGGGGTCGTCAAAATCTGCATAGAATTCGGGCAGGTAGATAAACCCGATTTTTGCTTTGCCGTTGGTTACGATGGAGCTGCGGGCAAATGTTTCGTCCTGCACAATTTCGTCGCGTATGAGTTTAACTACTTTTACAACGCCATCGGCCTTGCGTAGTGTAAGTCTTACTTCCGTTCCTTTTTTACCACGAATAATTTTTACGGCATCCTGCACATAGTAACCTGCCAGTTCAACGGGTTCTGCATCGCCCTGGCCCACTTTCAGTACAATGTCTCCAACGGTTATTTCACCGCTTTTAAAGGCAGGGCTGCCGGTAAGGATAGTATTCACTTTTATATTTCCTTCGTCGTAGAGCAGGGAGGCGCCGATACCATAGAACTTACCGCTCATTTCTTCGTCGAAAGACCTTTTCTCCAGCGGTGGAAAATAATCTGTATGCGGGTCCATGGTCTGTGTAATGGTGTTCACATAACGACTGAAGAGTTCGCTCTCCGTTAATTTAATTTTGTAGTTGTCGAAAGTCCTGTCCATGGCTTTCAATACCTTTTCACGGGCATCTTTTTCCATGTCTTCATTGCTTTTCATCACATTGCCCTGTTTGCCTTTGTTTTTTTCCTGTGCTTCCTGCATGTCTACATACCGGTCGAGCACCAGGTATTTCAGACGCTGGCGCCAGAAGTTTTTTCTGTCGGCATCAGTAGCCGGGTAATCCCTTTTTTCGGGATCGCCCACAAATGTTTCGTCTTTGGAAAAATCAAAAGGCTGGGCAAGTATCTCTTTGTAAATTTTTTCAACTTCGGGAAGTCGTTTTTTAAACAACTCAAAAGAAGCAGGAACAAAATTTACTGGTCCGCCGAGTATTTCATCGTCAACTTTTGTTTCGTATTTTTTCAGTTCATTGATGTCTGCCTGCAAAAAAATACTTTTATCCTGGTCAACCAGGGCGATGTATTTTTTAAATACTTCTTTCGAGAATTTATCATTGATGTCTTTGGGACTGTAATGAATCTCCGTCAGCATTTCCCCCACATTGTGAAGAATTTTTTCATACCGGGTAGGCGGATTGTCATTATTTCCTGTTCCAAGGCTGCGAAAAGCAATAAATACTCCTGCTACCAATACAGTTAGCAGTATGGGCAAACTTCTTCTACTAAACATAAATTGAATTATTTTTTGCATTAACCCAAAAATAACGATAAATAAGCTGGGATGTTGCCCGGTCGGGTCATTATTAACACCCAGTTGACCAATAAATTACACGAGCGGGGATAGATGTTAAAAAAAAAATTAACCCGGAACAATTTTGCTCCGGGTTTGTATGGGTAACTGATGGGTTTCGAACCCACGACCCTCAGAACCACAATCTGATGCTCTAACCAACTGAGCTACAGCTACCGTGTGGGCGGCAAAAATAATGGAAAATGGTGTTCATTCAAAAAACAATTGCCTGCTTAATTACTGTTTCTTTGCGCCATAAATAAAAGAATGCATGAACTGGTGGTTGTTACTTACACCTTTTATTGGCGCAATAGCAGGATGGTTGGTTGTGTCACTGCTGATCCGGATGCTTTTTCACCCGGTTAACGGCCGCAAATTTGCCGGCTTTCATATACGGGGAATTTTTCCGGCGCGGCAACCGGCCATTGCAGCGCAGGCAGGCAGGTTGAGCGCTTCTATGTTATCACTGCAGGAAATCGAAAAAAAAATTACAGACCCTGAAAATGTGAAAAAAATAATGCCGCAGGCCGAAGCGCAGATAGATCATTTTTTGCGGGTAAAACTGGTAAAATCGATGCCGGTGGTGGGCATGTTTGTGGGCGATAAAACCATCAACAACCTGAAATCACTTTTTATAGCTGAGCTGGAGCAACTTTTTCCGGAAATCATGAAAAACTATATGGATCGTCTGCAGGAAGATCTCGACATTGGCGCCATTGTATCAGCTAAACTGGCCGCACTTGATCCGATTGTTATTGAAAACGCTTTTCATTCCACCTTTCAAAAAGAAATCCGGATGTTTAAATGGCTTGGCGCTCTGCTGGGCCTGGTAATTGGAGCCATACAGCTGCTGTTCTGGTGGCTGGTTCAATAATTGGGGTATTCATACTGGTATTTTGCCGTCTATCAAACAGCTGAAAGCCCTTGCTTTTTTGCGCAGGGAAATAATAAATCAGGCGTCTAAAGGATTTACTTACTGGAATTTCGGTTTGCCATTATCAATCAACCAACTAAAGCAATCACGTTCAATTCAATAAAACTACATGAGAACAGTTTCAATTTTACTTCTTTTTCTTGTTACCGTTTTTTCAGTGTCGGCGCAGTATCCCGGTGGCGGAGGCGCAGGAAGGGGCCGCGGTGCTGGTGGCGCAAATGCCACCATCGGGCATTTTTATGGCAAACTGGTGGATTCAAAAACCAATAAAGGCATCGACGCAGCTTCTGTGCAACTTTTTATGGCCAAATTTGATACTACCACCAAAAAAAGGAAAGATACACTGGTGGGTGGTATGCTTACCAGGGCAAATGGAGAATTCAGTATCGAAAACCTGCCCGTTTTTGGAAGGTATACGCTTAAATTATCAGCAATTGGTTATACGCCGGTGGAACAGCAACTGGCATTTACGCTTAAAATGCCTTCGCAGGACGGATCGGTTAATACTGATATGAGTGCGGCGCTGGCAGGGGTTGACAAAGACCTGGGCAATATTAAACTGGTTGCCGACGCCAAAGTGCTGGAAAATGTAACCGTAACGGCGTCAAAGCCGCTTTTCCAGATGGGTGTCGACAGAAAAATTTTCAATGTAGACAAAAGCCTTATCGGAACCGGGCAAACTGCCCAGGAGCTGATGAAAAACATTCCTTCGGTAAATGTAGACATAGATGGAAATGTAACCCTGCGCAACGCAGCACCTACCATTTTTGTGGATGGCAGGCCCACCACGCTTACACTCGACCAGATTCCTTCTGATGCCATAGAAAGTGTTGAGATTATTACCAACCCTTCGGCCAAATTTGATGCATCCGGCGGAACTGCGGGTATACTGAATATTGTATTAAAGAAAAACCGTAAGACCGGCTATAACGGTAATATAAGAGCGGGAATTGACAGCCGCGGAAAAATAAATGGCGGTGGCGATATCAATATCAAACAAGGCAAGGTGAACCTGTTTGCCAGCGCAAATTACAACCAGCGTAAATCAATTGCAGACGGAACCGTTTTCAGCGAGAACCTTACCACCCCGATAACAGATGTATCCCAGGATTCAAGAACAGTTTCTAATGGCAGCTTTGCATTTGGCAGGGCCGGCTTCGATTACCTCATGGATAACCGCAATACCATTACAGTTTCTGGTGTGATTGTACGGGGAAATTTTAACAACGAAGACAACCTGAACTTCGACTCTATCCGTAACAATTCCATATTTACAAGGGGTAACCAGCTCACCAATTCAAAAGCCAGTTTCAGGAACTATGGCGGCGCCATTGGTTACAAACACAATTTTGCAAAAGCCGGGAAAGAAATAACATCCGATATCAACTTCAACAGCAGCACCAATGAAAGCCTGTCTTTTTATAATATTCAGTTGTTTCAGCCAGACTATACGCTGAAAGGCAGTCCCAATAAACGCAAGACAGATGGCAGTGGCAGTAATAAATTTTTTACTGCACAGATAGATTACAGCAACCCCATTTCAGAAAAAGCAAAAATAGAAATGGGTGCCAGGGCAGCGTTGCGCAACAATAAAAGTATCAGCGATAATTCTGTTTTCGACTATACTTTACCAGTGCCGGATTATGTGTACAATGCATCGCTCAGCAACAATTATAAATTCAACGACAGGGTATTTGCGGCCTATGCAACCTATTCCGGAAAAGTAAAAACGATGAGTTACCAGCTGGGACTGCGTGCAGAAAGTTCTGATTATACGGGAACAAAGTTTTCAACAAAAGATTCCACTTTTAAAACCAGCTATCCCATCAGTCTTTTCCCGAGTTTGTTTATTACAAAAGACCTGGGCAACAAACAGGATTTTCAAATCAATTATTCAAGAAGGATTAATCGTCCCAATTTCTTTCAGCTGATTCCGTATAAAGATATTACCAACCCGCAATACCCAACAGTAGGTAATCCGGGTCTTAAACCGGAGTTTACCAATTCTTTTGAAATGTCGTATCAGAAGACTTTCCCAAAGAATTACAGCCTGCTGGTATCAGCCTATTTCAAATATACCACCGACCTGATTACCCGTTACCAGTTCAAAGACGTGATATCGGATAAATTACCTGACAGCGCTACTTTTACTTCTTACCAGAATGCCAACAGCAGCACGTCATATGGATTGGAAATAACAGGCAGAACGCCACTTACCAAATGGTGGGATATGACCAGCAATATCAATTTTTACAATGCAACCATCAATGCTACCAATATTACCAATGCCGGCGGTTCAACACAAAGACTGAGTTATTTTGCCAAATGGAACAACAACTTTAAGCTGCCCGCGAATTTCAGTATCCAGTTATCGGGAGATTACCAGAGCAAATCAGTATTGCCGCAAAGCAGTGGTAATGGCGGAGGAGGCGGTGGCGGTGGCCGTGGCGGCGGTGGTGGTGGAGGTGGTATGTTTGGCGGAGGCCCGCAGCCCTCTGCCCAGGGTTATGTAAACCAGAACTATGGTTTTGATTTTGCCATCCGGAAAGAATTCCTGAAAACCAAAACCGCTTCACTGACTTTGAGTGTAAATGATATTTTCAAGACCCGTAAATACAGTTACTTATCCTATTCAACCATTGTAACACAGGATTATTCCCGGGTAAGGGATCAGCAGATCTTCCGGCTCAATTTTAATTACCGGTTCGGCAAACTGGATGTATCGCTCTTCAAACGCAAAAACATGAGAAGCGGAATGGAAGGCGTGCAGGATGCACAGCAGTAAGAAGAATTAGTGTGCTAATGTCAGGAACATTGCTGATTTTGAGATTGCTTGATTTTGAGATTTGTTACGTCCAAAATTGCCAACAAATCAAGAAATCACGCAATCAGCAATCTCAAAATGGAATACAATGGAACGCGGATTATTATGATGGTGAGGATAAAATAAGATAAACATTGCTGATTTTGTGATGGAGTGATTTTAGGATTGGCTGGAATACAATTGCTGATTTTGAGATTGCTTGATTTTGAGATTTGTTACGTCCAAAATTGCCAACAAATCAAGAAATCACGCAATCAGCAATCTCAAAATTGAATACAACGCATACCTACGGCATGCAGGGATATTCATCCAATGTGTTCTACCCACAAAATGTTCCGCTGGAACATGAAGAATAATTGTGATTGCTTTTTTTGCGGCGTGCTTTTGCTTTGAGTTGTTGGTGAAAACACCAACAACGACGGAAAAATAAGATAAACATTGCTGATTTTGTGATGGAGTGATTTTGAGATTGGCTACGCGCGAAAATTACCGGCAAATCAAGAAATCACGCAATCAGCAATCTCAAAATTGAATCAGTACCGCAGGTCAGAGCACCAATGAATGCACTGTCACGAAGCAGGTTGATTAAGGGACAAGCGTTTGGCGAGCCAACTGTCTTTTACCGCTATCATCCAGTTGTTTTCCAGTTCTTCTTTGGTTTGTACCAGGTTATTGAAGTAGAGGGTGTCTGCAGTAATAAACTGATTGCTGATAGCATATTGCAATTGAGTCAGCGGAAGCAACTGGATATTTTCTTTTATTATGAACGCCAGCAATTGCCTGTCGAACAGGGTTACTGAAAATTTTGATTCTATTTCCTTTATCAGTCGCACCGAGCTGTCGGTACTGCAACCGCTTACACCGGCAGCCGTTTCATCGGCCATCAGAACAATAAATCGTCCGAAAAATAAATTGGCATACCCTTTTACCGGTGTACCATGCGTTTGCCAGTTGCTGACAAACTGTTCCAGCATGACTTCAATTTCAATGGCTTCACCCAGCGAAAAAAGCCGGTTACTCTGGTAGATCCAAACCCTCGACGGCGCTGCAAAATCCGCGGGCAATAAATGACGGTAATCAGTATTGTTCATGCTGCAAAATTAACACAGAATCAGCAATAAATCCGGAGCTTATTTTCTTTCAATTTCAACCAGTTCCGTGAAGTCATTGGCGGCATTTTTCCATTTGCCGGCCGCAATTTCTGCCAGTTCTTTTTTGCTATACACGGTTGTTTCAGTAGTATCGAAATGTTTAAGGAAACTATCGTGCAATGCGCCGCCCAGCAACCGGCTGGGATAAAAGTAAATACTTTGTTCACCTATATCTTTCACTTTTAGATAGTATACAACCAATCCGTCATTGCGTGTATCTTTTCGCATTTTGTAGATATCGCCCGGCCGGGGCTGCGAAAAATAATTCTTAACGGAGTTTTCCCTTTCTTTTTTTACATAATAAAGATAGCCGGCGGTAAAGACACAGACCGACAGTATGATCATCCAAATTGTTTTCCTGCTAACCATGTACGTTAAAAATTGTAAGGTATGGAATAAAGGATGGGGTGTATATATGACAGGGTTTATTGCATACTGGCTGCCACCAGTTCGGCTACATCCAGTACCTGCACATCGTTTTCTTTTTCTTTGTTTTTTACACCATCGGTCATCATGGTATTACAGAAAGGGCAGGCCGCGGCTATAACCGATGCACCGGTATCGATTGCCTCATTGGCCCTTTCAAAATTTATGCGGGTGGTTCCTTTTTCTTCTTCTTTAAACATCTGTGCGCCACCGGCGCCACAACAAAGACCGGTGGTTCGGCATCGCTTCATCTCCACCAGTTCCGCATCCAGCAATTCCAGCACTTTGCGCGGGGCTTCATAAATATTATTGGCCCTTCCGAGGTAGCAGCTATCGTGATAGGTAATGCGCTTTCCCTTAAAGGAACCGCCTTCTTTCATTTTTATACGGCCCGATTCTATCAGTTGCTGTAAAAAAACGGTGTGGTGTATTACTTCGTAATGCCCGCCCAGTTCGGGATATTCATTTTTCAGGGTATTGAAGCAATGCGGGCAGGCCGTTACAATTTTTTTGATCCCGTAATTGTTCAGCACCTGTATATTCTGGTAAGCCATCATCTGGAACATGAATTCATTGCCGGCGCGTCTTACAGGGTCGCCGGTGCACATCTCTTCCTTTCCAAGGATTGCGAATTTAATACCTGTTTTTTCAAGTATCAATGCAAAGGCCTTTGTAATTTTTTGTGCACGCTGATCAAAGCTGCCGGCGCAACCCACCCAGAACAATACTTCCGGTGTTTCTCCTTGTGCAGACAATGATGCCATTACAGGTACATCCATCTTGGTAGAAATTTCCGTAAATCTAAAGCAAATGCTGCATACCCATCCGAACTTTTTAGTTGAATTATTGTATCTTATTACTGAATTGAACTTGTTATATGACTGCAGATAGAAAAATGTTGCTGATTCGCAATTATGATTTATGGAACCATATTTCTGATGAAGAGTATGAGGAGCTCAATTTTGTACATCGTTATATAGAAGCAAAAAAAGGGGAATATATTTATTTTGAAGCTTTTAATCATAACAAATTATATTTTATTAAGGAAGGCTGTATAAGAATTGGATATATTGACGAATCGGGCAGGGAAGTGATCAAAGAAATCATACAGCAGGGAGAATTGTTTGGACAGTTTACGCTCGAAAAAAGTAACCTCCGGGGAGAGTTTGCCCGTGCTTACAAAGCAGACGTAAGCCTTTGCGCATTTAATATTGAAGATTTTGAAAAAATCTTGCAGCGCAAACCGGAAATAGCCCTGAAATATACCAAACAGGTTGGCAATAAATTGCGCAATGTGCAAAACAGGATGGTCAACCTCCTGCACAAAGATGTAAAGACCCGCCTCCTGCATTTCTTCTGGCACCTCCTGGAAAGCAACAATTCAACCCGCAATACAGAAATGCCGTGTATACCCAATTATCTTACCCATGAAGATATCGCCCACCTGGTAGGCTCCAGCAGGCAAACCGTTACCACCCTTATCAATGAACTGGCGGCGGAAAAATGTCTTTCCTTCAACCGCCGGCAGATCTGTTTCCCGGATGTTAAAATATTACAAAAGATGCTAAATGTCGGGTGAGCGACAGCTGGCCGATGAAGGCATTTCTATTTTTGTTTTACAATAAACAACAGTTATATGAAACGCATTGCATTATTATTAATATCCGGATTACTGGCAGCCGGTTTATTTGCACAGGATGAAACCACTCTTCGTAAAAAACAGTTTAATCTCGATGAGGGCATTGCCATCAGCGGTTACGACCCCGTTGCTTATTTTACTCCTGGTAAAGCCACCAAAGGAAGCAAAGAGAATGCGTTTACCTACCAGGGTGTCACTTATTATTTTTCTTCTGCTGCCAATAAAGAAACATTCAAAAAAAATCCGGCCGCCTATGAGCCCTCTTACGGAGGCTGGTGCTCTTATGCCATGGGCGCAAAAGGAGAGAAGGTGGAAGTGGATCCCAAAACATTTAAAATTGTAAATGGCAAGCTCAACCTGTTTTATAATAAATTTTTTAACAATACGCTTACCGACTGGAACAAAGACGAAGCAAACCTAAAAAAGAAGGCAGATGCCAGTTGGACTAAATTCTATCATTAACCGCAGCGGTTCAAATTTTATAAAATAAATTATTATGAAAATTCAGTCGATTGTTGCTTGGGTGCTTCGTTTGGTGGCCGCTTATATAATGCTGCAAACACTATATTTTAAATTTACCGGGCATGAACAATCGGTTCGTCTTTTTACAGAGCTGGGTATGGAGCCATGGGGCCGCATCGGCACCGGTGTATTTGAGCTGGTAGCGTCTCTGCTTATCCTGTATCCGCGTACAACTGGCTGGGGTGCGGGACTGGGTGCCGGGTTAATGGCGGGCGCCATTTTCTTTCATGTTACCAAACTGGGATTACAATTCGACGGCGACTATGGTTTGTTTACAATGGCGGTAATTGCCTTTGTTTGTTGCCTGCTTTTATTGATTATGTACAGGGGCCAGGTACTGGGAGTTTTGAAAAGGGGACCAGTGGCAGGATTAAAGGTTTAATAAGTTGGAAATTATTTTTCTTTAACATAGATTGGCGTTTTATTTGAACCCTGTACAGGAAATATTACTACATGATAAAATTTATTACTTTATTTATTGGCATTTGCACTATCGGAGTTTTACATGCGCAGCAATACCAGGCAGTGGACGATAAATCATCCGTAAATTTTTCAATCAAGAATTTTGGCATTAATACGGGAGGCAATTTCAAAGGGCTTGCAGGTACCATTGAATTTGATAAAAACAATCCTGAAAAGACGAGCTTTAATATGAGCGTGGAAGCGGCGAAAGTGAATACAGACAACGACTCAAGAGATGGCCACCTCCGCAAATCAGAATATTTTGACGTAGCCAATCACCCGCAGATCACTTTTAAATCAGAAAAGGTTTCGGGCAATGGAGATAAGCTGACCGTAAGCGGTCAGCTTACCATTAAGGGCACGTCAAAAAACATCTCCATTCCTTTTACCGCAGAACCAAAAGACGATGGCTATAAATTTGAAGGTAGCTTCCAGATAAACCGGCGCGATTTTAAAGTGGGTGGAAACAGCGTTGTACTGGGCGATAATGTAACTGTGTCCCTGTCGGTATTTGCGAAAAAGAAATAGCATTTTTATACCGTTAGCAACCGGTTTTCCCCATTGATTGAACAGGACATGGATAACTGTTTTTTTCTCTTATCTTAGCTGATTGTATAAGCCGGCAGTCATGCCCGCATGCAAATCCAATACCTATTATACACCGTATTTATCAAGAACCAATTCTCTTAACGTATGCACTTACATAAAGCCATACAAAATGTGTTTGTTCAGTTAACGGCTTCCCTGGAGCTATTAAACGACAGCCAGTATGTATATGCCAGTAAAATTCTGTCCAATGCTACTATTGGCCAGCATGTAAGGCATATCATTGAAATGTTTATCTGCCTGGAAGACGGTTACGAAGCGGGTATTGTGAATTATGAAAACAGGAAAAGGGATCATGTCATTGAAACAAGAAAAGAGGTGGCCATCGGTCTTTTAAAGAAAATTTATGATGACCTCGACAGGGAAAATAAAATGATGGTGTTGCAGGGTGCCTACAATGAAGATACGGATGAGATCATAGCATTCGACACCAATTATTACCGGGAAATTGCCTACAACCTGGAACACACCATTCACCACATGGCCCTTATAAAAGTAGGCATCCGCGAAGTATCCGATATTGCCATACCCGATGGTTTTGGGGTGGCTTCTTCTACTATTAAGTTCCGCAACGAATGTGCACAGTAACATTTATTCCGTTTAATAATAAAATTTTCATTACACATAACCGTGATGAAAACAGTAAACGTACTAAAGCTGTTCCGCCAGAAGAATATATTATCAATGGCCATACGGTCTTGTTTCCGCGCGACAGTGCAGCCGGAGGCACCTGGATAGCCATCAATAAGAATGGTGCCGCCGCAGTATTACTGAATGGTGCATTTATAAAACACAGTCATAAGCCACCATACCGTAAAAGCAGGGGGCTGGCGTTTTTAGATATCATTGCCGCCGGTGATATTTTTCTCTCTTATCATACAACCAATTTAACCGGCATAGAACCATTTACCATCATTCTCTGGAACGACGGCATTTTATACGAATGCCGTTGGGATGGGTTGCAAAAACATGTCATCAAACCAGACTCCGGAAAGGGGCATACCTGGTCTTCTGTTACATTGTACGACGATGCAGTCATCGATAAAAGAAAAGACTGGTTTAACAACTGGCGGCAACAGCAACTGGCGCCCGCCATAGATGATATTTTAGCGTTCCACCTGTCTGCCGGAGACGGTGATGCGGCCAATGATCTGCGTATGAACCGTAATGGACAGATGCTCACCGTAAGTATAACGGCCATGGAAATAGGAGAACGAAATGCCACCATGCACTATCTCGGGTTGCATGATAATTCACGCACCACACACGAACTCAATTTCATAAAAGCACCAGCCATACAATAATGAACTGGCTACAGCGTACGCTTCACCGCCCTTTTTTCATCAGGCTTTTTAACTGGGAATACTGGTCTTTTAATACGGTCTATGCCTGCGTTATACCGGTCTGGGTGCTGCTGGCCCTGAGGGCAAGATCATTTTTCTTTTTTTCTGCATCCAATCCCACCATTGAGTATGGGGGATTTTTAATGGAATCAAAGAAAAAAATCTATGATATCATGCCGGCAGCATATTACCCGCGGACCGCTTATTTTTTAACAGGCACAGAAGGCAAGTCCATTTTAGCGCAATTACAACAACGCGGTTTTACCTACCCGCTGATTGCCAAACCCGATGTGGGCGGGCAGGGCCGTGGAGTTAAAAAATTATACAACGAAACTGAGTTGCTGAAATATGCAGGTATATCGCCGCTTGATTTCCTGGTGCAGGAATTTGTTCCGCAACCCAATGAAGTGGGCGTGTTTTATTACCGTTACCCCGGCGAGGCAAAGGGACATGTATCTGGTATTGTAAGAAAAGAGATGCTGGCGGTAACCGGAAACGGGTATGCTAGCATTCATGAACTGCTGATGAAAGACAAACGGTTTATACTTCAGCTGGAGGTGCTGCAGAAATTGTATGGCGATGGTTTAAACGAAGTATTGCCAGCGGGCGAAACAAGGGAGCTGGTTCCTTATGGCAACCATGCAAGAGGGGCCAAATTTCTGGATGATTCTCACCTGGCGGATGCCATGTTTACCGAAACAATAGATAATATTTGCAAACAGGTAGAAGGTTTTCATTATGGAAGGCTCGATATCCGCTACAATACATGGCAGGAATTAAAAGAAGGAAAAAACTTTTCCGTGATTGAATTAAATGGCGCCGGTTCAGAACCTACCCATATGTACGACCCAAGACACAGTCTATTTTTTGCATGGAAAGAAATTGTACGGCATTGGATCATTCTCTGGCGCATCAGTCGCATCAATCATAAAAAAGGCATACCTTATCTTTCTCAAAAAGAAGGCATGCAAATGATGAAAGACAATAAGGTATTTGAACAAAAACTGCAACAACTGTATGTTTAGCCTGGTTGCTATTTTTTTTATTGGTATGCTGATCAGCTTTCTTGGATCTCTTCCGCTCGGCAGCCTGAATGTTTCCGCCATGCAGGTAGCCATCACGGAAAATATAAAAAAAGCAATACTGTTTTCACTGGGTGTTGCATTGGTGGAGATATTATATGTGCGGCTTTCACTGCAGGGTATCGACTGGGTAATTGCGCACCGGCAATTATTTTATATGCTGCAATGGATAACCGTATTCCTTTTTATTGCACTGGCCGCCAGTAGTTTTTGGGCTGCAGGAAAAAAAGATACACAGGCAAAAAACATCCTGCTCAATAATAAAATGAACCGTTTCTGGCTGGGTTTTACCATGAGCGCCATTAACCCGGTACAAATACCTTTCTGGTTTATCTGGAGCACTTACCTGCTCAGTAATAAAATACTTTTGCCTTTGCCCCTGCATTTCAATGTGTATACAATTGGTATTGGCACAGGCACCCTGGCCGGACTGGCGCTGTTTATTTTTGCGGGCCGCGCGCTGATGAATAAATTAAAGGCCGGTAACAGGGTTATCAACATAATAGTCGGTATTGTATTTATTGTTTCTGCCGCCATTCAATTGTACCGCGTTCTGTATAAACCTTTTGATCAGCAGTTAAAAACCACCCATGCGCGTTTAAAAGAGGCCCCGGTTGCCAAATGCATTGATCATAAAGCGCTTACATTATCATTTGCCAATTTTCTTTAACAAATATTTTGGCCTGATTAATGCATAAATAGGTGCAGCCAACCGTTTTTGCATTAACCCCGTAATCTTATTCACATAGATCGCTCCCTGTAAAATCCATTTATCCTTTTTTGCTTATCTCACTATTTTTTACTCAAAAAAAATCTATGCGAAAATTAATTTTGCTCGTTGTTTTTATTCCGTCAATCCTATCAGCGCAAAAATTTCATGTTGATCTGTTCGGTGGCTTTAGCAATTACCAGGGCGATTTACAGGAGAAACGATTTACTACCAGCCAGGCCAAAGGAGCTGTTGGTTTTGGACTTCGTTATGATCTCAGCAATCATTTTGATGTACGCACCAATTTTACATATGCAACACTGGGCGCATCCGATGCATATAACCGGCAGGCAGATCTCCGCGCCAGGAATTTAAGTTTCCGTTCGCATATAACAGAGGCTAACCTCTTACTGGATTATAATATTCTCAACATTGATTTTCATAAGCTTAGTCCGTATGTGTTTGGTGGTATTGCTGTTTTTCATTTCAATCCATACGCATTCGACAGCCTGGGCAATAAAATTTACCTGAAACCATTGAGTACTGAAGGACAGGGGCTGGCAGCATACCCGGATAGAAAAGAATACCATCTTACACAGTTTGCAATTCCGTTCGGCGCCGGCCTCCGCTGGAAGTTTACGGAAAATATAACACTGAGTTATGAAATAGGATTAAGAAAAACTTTTACTGATTACCTGGATGATGTAAGCACCACGTATGCAGACCAGGCTATACTGGCTGCGGCAAAAGGGCCTAAAGCGGTTGAAATGGCCTGGCGTGGGGCAGAATTAAAAAACGGCGGCCCTTACCCGGCAGAAGGAACTGTAAGGGGTGGTTCTACATTTAAGGACTGGTATTATTTCTCGGGTGTAACCATCAGCATTGGCATTGGAAAGCGATCTGGTTTTCGTGGTACCGATAATGGCAGAACCGATTGCCCTAAGCCGGTTATGTAAACGCGGTTATTTAATCCACCCTTCTTTATAAAGGTTTTATTGTAAACAATATCTCCGTTTGTTTACAAATAAAAAGCCACCCCGTAAGGTGGCTTTAATTTATTATTTACACAGCAGGCGATTGTATGGTTTCTTTATTTCCACTATTTCGCTACATCAATCCTCACTTTTTTATTTTTTATTTTTTCAGTTTTAACCAGGTTCAGGGTATTGCTGGCCTTTGACTTACGGATAGCCACAAACGAAAAAAAGTCTTTTACTTCAATCAGCCCGATATCTTCTTTCTTTAATTCGCCTTTGTGCGATAAAAACCCGGCAATGTCTACTTTGTTCACTTTGTCTTTTTTACCTGCTGCAATAAACAAGGTGGTCCATTTTGGTTTTTCGGGCAGCAGGGCGTTTTCGGGTAGAATGATTTGTTCGGCATCCGCAGGCACATATGCTGGTAATTTTTCTTCTGGTGATACTACCAGGATAACGGTACCACTGGCATCCATACGTGCAGTTCTGCCATTACGGTGCGTATACACATCTTCTGTTGCCGGCAGGTGATAGTGTATGATGTAGCGAATATTGGGTATATCGAGGCCACGGGCCGCCAGATCGGTCGTTACCAGCACATTGGCTGTTCCGTTCCTGAATTTGCAAAGCGCACTGTCGCGTTCCTGCTGTTCCAGCGCACCATGATAGAATACATTTACAATTCCCTTTTCTTTCAGAATGGCGCTGGTGCGGTCTACCGATTCACGGTGATTGCAGAACACAATAGCGGAGCGGTTGCCCAGCAAACATATCAGCCTGAAAAGCGTATCGGCTTTGTCTTTATCCGGACTAAGCACTGTTTTAACCCACAGTTTGTCTGCATCTGCGGCAACGGTACCGGAAAATGACAGGCGGAGGGGGGCATCCATCCCTAAAAAATCGGGTATCCGTACGCCTTCGGTGGCCGATGTAAGTACCCGCTTTTTAATGGCGGGCAACTTGCTGATGATAAAAGAGATTTCTTCCTGGAAACCGAGTTCAAGCGATTTATCGAATTCATCGAGCACGAGTGTTTCAATGGTATCCGTGGTAATGTTTCCCCGCCTGATATGGTCTGCCAGCCTGCCCGGAGTGCCTACCAGCAACGCGGGAGGCTGCAGCAGGTTATTTTCTTCCGTTTCGCGCAGATGGCCACCATAGCAGCAGGTAATTTTAAACGGGGTGGCCATTTTCTTAAATACCTGTTCTATCTGCAGAGCAAGTTCCCTGGAGGGTACAATAATAAGGGCCTGCGTTTTTGTGTTAGCAGGGTCCAACAATTCCAGAATGGGCAGCAAAAAGCCGATTGTTTTTCCGGAGCCGGTATCAGACAACAGTATCACATTCTGATTGGTCTTATTTGCCTCTATGGAAGCCTTTTGCATTTCATTGAGCGCATCAATACCCAAATTTGCCAATATTGATTCCGTGGACCAGGTTTTCTGTTGCATGGCGGCAAAAATACGGAACTTACCACTGCCGGGCAGTGATAATAAAGCCTTTGTGTATATACTACCGTTTTGTGTGAATGCAATAAAAGCTGAAATCCATCCATAATTTGAACCATTTTGCGTTGCGCCGTATTATATTTGAGGTTGAATACCAATGGCCTGATCAATCTTTTTTAATCTACTGGGCATGTTTACAATAGAAAATAATCACCTGAAAGTTGTTATCAGTGAAAACGGAGCAGAATTGCAAAGTATTTACAATAAAGTCCTCCAGATAGAATACCTGTGGGAGGGTGATCCGGCTTTCTGGAGCAAACATTCGCCGGTGCTATTTCCCATTGTTGGCGCTCTGAAAGATGATACCTATTATTTCAATGATACGCCCTATAAAATGGCCCGCCATGGTTTTGCCCGCGAAATGAATTTTTCAGTTGTTTCGCAAACCCCCTTAAGCATCGTCCTTGCCATTGAAAATACAGCCGCAACAATGGCCATTTACCCGTTTGCCTTCCGTTTTGAAATAAAATATGAGTTGTCAGAGAACAGCATAAAAACCACGTACAGCATCAGCAATAACGGAAAATCTGTCCTTTATTTTTCAGTGGGTGGCCACCCGGCATTTAAAATACCGTTGACTGCCGGTATGGATTACAACGATTACTATCTGCAATTCAACCATGCCGAATACGCAGGACGCTGGCCTATTTCAAAAGACGGGTTAATTGAAAATACACCCACACCGGTTTTTAACCAGAGCGATCGGCTGTCACTAAGCAAAGAATTGTTTCAGAAAGACGCGCTGGTATTCAAAGGGTTGGTCTCTAACAGCGTAACATTAAAGACCGATAAAAACGCGCACGGCTTAATGTTTGATTTTACCGGTTTTCCATACCTGGGAATATGGGCGGCAAAAAATGCCGACTTTGTATGCATTGAACCCTGGTGTGGTATTGCAGACAGTGTGGCTACCAATCAGCAACTGGCTAACAAAGAAGGGATACACGTGTTGCAGCCGGCAAAAAATTTTGAAAGATCCTGGTCAGTCACGCTATTTTAAACTGTGAACCAATATTATGGCGTCAACCATTATCAGGAATATTCGACTGCTGGCCGGCACCGCCAATCCATTGCTGCCATTGCGTGGCAAAGACCTGGCAAATTTACCATCTGTTGAAAATGCATTCCTGGTTATTGAAAATGGTGAGATAGCTGCGTTTGGACCCATGGCAGACATCCCGGTTACCGGCACAGGTAGTCAAACCATTGATGCCACCAATCAAACCATTTTACCCGCCTGGTGCGACAGCCATACGCACCTGGTATTTGCTGCCACCCGCGAAGATGAGTTTATAGACAAAATAAAGGGCTTGAGTTATGCGGAAATTGCGGCAAGAGGAGGGGGTATTCTCCATTCGGCGGCAAAACTTCATACTGCATCACCCGATGAGTTGTTTAACAGCGCCTGGAAAAGACTGGAGCAGATATGCAAGCTGGGTACGGGTGCTGTTGAGATAAAAAGCGGCTATGGATTAACGGTAGCGGACGAACTGAAAATGCTGCGGGTAATAAAAAAGCTGAAAGAAAAATCACCGTTGCTGATAAAATCTACTTTCCTGGGTGCCCATACTTATCCGCTACAATACAAGGACAATCACCAGGGTTATATAGACCTGATCATCCAGGAAATGCTGCCGGTCATTGCAGCAGAAAAACTGGCAGATTATATTGATGTTTTTTGCGAAACAGGTTTTTTTTCTGCGGCCGAAACCACCACCATATGCAATGCTGGTATGCAATACGGACTGCGGCCAAAAATACATGCCAACCAGCTCAGCGTATCCGGCGGGGTAGAGGCTGGCATACAATCAGGTGCTGTTTCTGTTGACCATCTGGAATCAATGGATGAAAGCGCCATCCGCACATTGGCAGGCTCCGCAACCATTGGTACCTTGTTGCCTTCCGCCGCTTTCTTTTTGCGCATGCCCTTTCAACCTGCCAGGCAACTGGCAGATGCGGGATGCGCCATTGCGCTGGCGTCTGATTACAACCCCGGTTCAAGTCCGAGCGGCAATATGAACCTGGTATTGGCCATGAGTTGTATTCAAATGAAATTATTACCGGAAGAAGCCATCAACGCTGCTACCATCAACGGCGCATTTGCAATGGGTGTTCAGCAATATGCCGGCAGCATTGCATTGGGCAAAAAAGCAAACCTCATTTTTACGGAACCCATCCCTTCGATTGCCTACCTTCCTTATGCATTTGGCAGTAACCTTATTGACAAGGTAATGATAAATGGATCGTGGGTATGAAGCCCGGGTTTTCGTTTATCTTATCAGCATAATTATCCCTTTAAAAAGTTCGGTGGTACCTTTTTCCCATTCTATCACAATATTGTATATATACCCGCCGGGTAGCCCGGGCTTGCCATTGATATCTCCTTTCCAGCCATACTGTTTGTCGTTGGCCGGCACATTGGAAGCCTGGTACACTTTCTGTCCCCAGCGGTTAAAAATGGAGAAGTCTTTTATTTTCTTAATATCCCGCGACCCGATTACATAGAAAACGTCATTCTGGCCATTGCCATCTGGTGTAAACCCATTGGGCAGGTTGATGGCGGTATTGGTAAATGTTTTAATGGTTACAACACCTGTATCGGTGCAATGGTATTCGTTTTTTACATTCACCTGGTACTGGGTGGCAGATACCGTGGTGGCAACCGGTGCGGCGCAATCATAACAGGAAAGCTTATCGGCCCACACCCATTTATACGATGTGGGTGTGCCGCCGGTGACTACCGGGTTAAGCCCAGTGGTACCGGGCCGTAAAATGGTTATTTCCGATGGCGTAAAAGTGACACTAAAGGGAATAAAGTTTTGTGTTTTTTTATTGTTGGTGTAATCAGTCTCACTAAATGCCGCTGATGGCGTATTACCGGTGCCTTTATCATTTACAACGGCCATGAGCCTGTCTGACTGCGGTGTGGCTATGGTATGTGTATAGATGGCGCAAGAATCTGTGTTTACAGCCGTGGTATAAAACACCGGGTACAACTGTTTGCCATTTGCGCTGTCGTAAAAAGAAACGGGTATGCTTTCAAATACTTTATCGTACCGGTTATTCATGCATACCCTGAAACGCACTAGCGTGCTATCGTTGGTAAAACACCTGGTATCCAGTATTTCAACCACCATATCGGGCGGAAAAACATTTATTTTCCCGGAAGCATTGACCGTGCAACCATAGCGGTTGGTAAGCTGCATATACACCACTGAACTGTCGTGCGCCACCACCTGCGGCGAGGCGCAACTGGTACAGCCGATATCATATCCGGCGCCAGTTTGCCAAATGGGGTTGGTGGGAGCTATCATGGGTGTACTGAATGAAAGGGCAATGGTATCATTCCTGAAAATAGTGGTATCTGAAGGCACCACTGAAAGCGCCGGAGGCGTATACATTTTACTGCCGGTATTGTTTGCATAATTCTTTTCCAGGATGCCCTCATTGTTGGGCAGCACTACCGGCAGGGTGGTGGCATTGTCGTTTACCACCGCATATACCGAACCCGACGCACTTTGTTTTATCAGCTGCCGGTAATTTATACAGGAATCCGGGCTGGCAGATGCATTTATAAAAACCGACCCGAGTATGCCGGCAGGACCCGCCATGGCATTGGCGTCGTAAAAACTTACTTTCAGTCCGGCGGGCACATCACTGTCCGGCCAGGAGTTGCAGACGGTAAAGCTGGCGTACACGCTATCGCCCCCGGCGGCGCATTCCAGGTCATTAATCGTAACAGTATAGTCATCGCCCGGCGGAATATGTATAATGGCAATGGCCGTATCGTAACAACCAAAACGGCTGTATGCCATCACTTTTTTCTGTACAAGTGTATCGCCCCGGTAGGGTGCTGTAAAAATGGTGGGCAGACAATTGATACAACTGAGATCGGTTGCAGAAGACCATACTGCAGATACAATACCGCCACCCGATACCGGTACAGGAGTTAGTGTAACTGTTTGCAGAGGCGCCCTGGTTACATTGGCAGGTGCTGCATTTATATGAAACCTGAAACCGGTGCGTACTGCAATATTGTTTACATAGGTTTTCTCCACAAGTGAGGTATTGGGCAGCGCAAGTGGTATGGTGGTTCCATTGTCGTTTATAACTGCGTACAATGTATCCAGACCCTCATAGCTTACATCCAGTATCCAGGTTTCAAGAAATGAAGAACACTTACCCTTAACTGCATATGGTAGCAGGTAGGTACTGCCTATCACCTGGGCATTAGCGTTATTAGGATTGCGGTTGTAAAAACTCACCGGTGTATTCTTTGGAATGGTTTTATAGCCATTGTTGTAAAACCAGAACTGTATTCTTGCTTTGGTTTGGCTATAACATTCCACGGTGCTGATACTGATACCCGCATCCGGTGAAGAATCATCCACGCGAAGGGTGAATATATTGGTAGTATCGCTGCAGCTTCCATTACTGGCTACCAGCCTTATTTTATAAATGGCCGGATCCAGGAAAACAAAATTGAGGTGAAACGAAGTACTCACCACCTGTTCGGCCATACCCATATTATTGCTCATGAGCCACTGATAAGAAGAAGCTCCTATGGAACGGTTTGTAAACAGCACACTGTCCAGTTCTATGCCCTGTTTAGAGGCAATGACCCTTTTATTTGGCCAGAACCTGGCAGTAACACCACAGCTTACCTGAGCAATAAAATCGGTGCTGGCAAAACAACCTGCCGTACTGCCGTATGCGCGCAATGAAATGGTATAATTTTTTTGGGCGGTTACCGTGTACACAAAATCAGTGGAGACGGCCTGCGCAACGCCATCTACCAACCATTCAAAACTACTTGCGCCGGCAGAAGTATTTGTAAGATGCAATACATCCCCGATTACCGGGTAATCGATATCGCTTGTAAACCCGGCGGTAATAATATCCGGACAAGGATCGGTACAAGCCGTGCTGCCAATCATGCCGGTGAGACTGGTAGCAATAAAACTGCGCATTCTGTCGGCCTGTCCGTCTGTAAATGAAAGTATACATCCGGTGCCATTGCCATAGTCCATAAAATTATCTGGTAAATCGGGCACATCGGTAGCAAATCCGGACAGGGTATCGGAACTGCATGAATTGGGTGGACTTACGCATGGAAAGCCACCGGTAATTGTTCTTTCAGGGGGTGTATCGCACACCATATCACCGCTGGTTGCGCAATCACTGTTGGCGCAATCGCGGTTGGCAAAAGTATGCTGCAAGCTGAGGTAATGACCGGTTTCATGACATAGTACGCCAATGCCCAGACCCGCCACCACAATATCACCCCCGGCGCTGGCATAACCACCCATTTTTAAACGCGTCCAAACACCGCATTCAAATGTTTGCATGTACTCCGATTTTATGTCTTCCACCACCCAGATATTTACATACCTGCTGGGATCCCAGCGGCCGAATGCAGTTACATCGCCACCTTCCATATCGTAGTCATAATCGCCCAGGAAGGTTTTGTTTCTGAGTATACCGTTTGTTTTACCGCCATTGGGGTCTGTTCTGGAAAGGCAAAACTGTATACGTGTATCGGTACGGCCACCTGTAAAAGCGCCAGTTATGGAAAACGCTTCATTCATTGCCTGTAATGCGCTTAATATAGCCGCATCGGTAATGGAAGCAGGGTTTGCATTGATGATGTGAAAGACGACCGGCAGGGTGTAGTCTGCCGTCATGGTACGCGATGCACGTGCCAGCAGGGTTCGCTGCAGGATGGCTGCGTTGATTGCTTTTTCTTTTGCTGCAAATATTGGGTCTTTTCTTTTTTGTGCCAGTAAAATATCAGTGCCGCAGGCTATTCCTTTGGCCGGGTTGTATGAAAAAAGAAGAGATGATGAATCGCGGTAAAAAGGAGCCTGCTCCTGGCAAAACAGGTGCAACGGCATTTGTAACAGGCATACACAGCAAAGCAGGCCGTATATAAAAAGGGTTATTGGGTGATTTTTCATAGAAGGATTGCTGTACCAGCATCTGATAATACGATATTCTGCCCGGGTTATAACGGTTCAGGGGCTTTTTTGGTATCCTGCTGCGCAACAATGACTGTATATACGCAGGTATGGTGCTATTCGTTGGGATCTGCCTGCCAACGATTTGATTGCCAGTTATTTAAAAATTCGGAGGGTAGAAAAACTGCTTTACTTCGGTTTTAAAAAAAATCCTACCTTTTAATTCAAATTCAGTCTATATGCAAACCATGCAACAACCCGCCGCACCTGTTGCCGGCACCATGGCACACCATTTCAAATTCTACGACAAGGAAGACATACTATCGCTTACCCGTATACGCAGATTTGAAACCAAGGTGGGCGAGCGGATACAGGTCATTAACAACAGACATCACCTGGAGCAATCACTGCAGCAGTCTGCAGCCAGGTATGTATTGTTTGGCGTACCCGAAGACATCGGTGTAAAAGCCAATTACGGCATGGGTGGAACTGATTCTGTCTGGGTGCCGTTTCTCAGTGCTTTTCTGAATATACAAAGCAATGATTTTGTAAGTGGCGATGAAATTTTATTACTGGGCCATTTTGATTTTGGAGATATAAAATACCTCATTGAACAACATGCACACGGACAGGAAGAAAGAATAGACGCCTACCGGCATGCAGTGAATGTTATTGATGAGGAAGTGGAAAGCATGGCAAAGCTAATTACAGCACAGGGAAAAATTCCGGTGGCCATCGGCGGCGGGCATAACAATGCCTATCCGCTGATAAAAGGTACCGCCAAAGGTTTATACAAAGCCGGGCTGTTGCCGCTGGCGCAGATAAATGCGGTTAACCTGGATGCGCATACCGATTTTCGTCCTTCAGAAGGCAGGCACAGCGGCAACGGTTTCCGTTATGCCGAAGAAGATGGTTACCTGCTCAAATACTGTGCGGTGGGTGTGCATGAAAATTATCTGCCCCAGAATGTATGGCTGGATATTGTAAACAATCCTTTTATTGATTTCATTACTTATGAAGACATTTTCATTCATGAGAAAAGAAATTTTATACAGGCCATTGCACATGCCACAAGTTTTACTGAAGACAATTATACGGGTATAGAAGTAGACCTGGATTGTATAGAAGGTACTTTGTCGAGTGCTGCTACCCCGGCCGGCATCAGTGCATTGCATGCACGGCAGTTTGTAAATTTTACGGGTATGGACAGTAAACCAGCTTACCTGCATATTTGCGAAGGCGCCACCCAATTGCACGACGGCAGAAAAGATGAATCCACCGGTAAGCTGATCAGTTACCTTGTCAGTGATTTTATAAAAGCCAATAGCTACGGGAAGAATGCTTAAACAGAGTTGTCGCCGTTAATTCCATAACCGGCTTGCGGTCTGACCTGCCGTGCCGACCGCGTCTCTGCGTACGCCGTTGTTGGTGTTTTCACCAACAACCCGAAGCAAATGCATACCGCAAAAAAAACAACCGGATTTATTCTTCATCTTCCAGCGGAACATTTTGTGGGTAGAAAACATTGGATGGGTATCCCTGCATGCCGTAGGTATGCGAGTCACTTTGCACAACCCGTTCCTCCGGAACGGCAAAAAAAAATGCAAATGATTTCTACCCACAATGCACCCCGATGGGGTGCCGCTTGCCGGTATCCCGCGATTGATGGTACAGGACGTGCCGCCTATCCAACATTTAATTCATTCATCGGCGGTCTGACCTGCGGTGCCGACTGCGTCGCTGAAATTTCACATTTACACATTGTTCTACATATTTTATCATCACAATCATAAAAATCTGCGTTCCATCAGACCCGCAAACGCATTTCCACATTCATTACATTAACACATTGTTCTTCATCCGTCAGACGGGGATGTCAGACCGGAGATCAGGTTGCCGCCGTTGTTGGTGTTTTACCAACAACCCGAAGCAAAAGCGCGCCGCATAAAAACAATCGCAATTATTCTTCATGTTCCAGCGGAACATTTTGTGGGTAGAAAACATTGGATGGATGTCCCTGCATGCCGTAGGTATGCGTTGTGCTTAACCGACAATTGGCACAACCCGTTCCTCTGGAACGGTATAAAATATAAAATGATTTCTACCCACAATGCACCCCGATGGGGTGCCACGTACCGGAGTTCCGCGATTGATGGTATAAGACGATGCCGACCGCGTCGCTGTATTAGCACATTCATCACATTGTTCTACATATTTTATCATCACAATCATAAAAATCTGCGTTCTATCAGACCCGCAAACGCATTTCCACATTCATCACATTAGCACATTGTTCTTCATCCGTCAGACGGGGACGTCAGACCGGAGATCAGGTTGTCGCCGTTGTTGGTGTTTTCACCAACAACCCGAAGCAAACGCACGCCGCAAAAAAAAAACAACCGGATTTATTCTTCATGTTCCAGCGGAACATTTTGTGGGTAGAAAACATTGGATGAGTATCCCTGCATGCCGTAGGTATGCGTTGTGCTGAGCCGATTATTTGCACAACCCGTTCCTCCGGAACGGTAAAAATATAAAATGATATCTACCCACAATGCACCCCGATGAGGTGCCGCTTGCCGGTATCCCGCGATTGATGGTACAGGACGTGCCGCCTATCCAACATTTAATTCATTCATCGGCGGTCTGACCTGCGGTGCCGACTGCGTCGCTAAAATTTCACATTTACGCATTGTTCTACATATTTTATCATCACAATCACAAAAATCTGCGTTCCATCAGACCCGCAAACGCATTTCCACATTCATCGCATTAGCACATTGTTCTTCATCGGTCGGGGACGTCAGACCGGAGATCAGGTTGCCGCCGTTGTTGGTGTTTTCACCAACAACTCCAAGCAAACGCACGCCGCAAAAAAACAATCGCAATTATTCTTCATGTTCCAGCGGAACATTTTGTGGGTAGAAAACATTGGATGGATGTCCCTGCATGCCGTAGGTATGCGTTGTGCTTAGCCGACAAATGGCACAACCCGTTCCTCCGGAACGGCAAAAAAAATACAAATGATATCTACCCACAATGCACCCCGATGGGGTGCCGCTTGCCGGTATCCCGCGATTGATGGTACAGGACGTGCCGCCTATCCAACATTTAATTCATTCATCGGCGGTCTGACCTGCGGTGCCGACTGCGTCGCTGAAATTTCACATTTACACATTGTTCTACATATTTTATCATCACAATCATAAAAATCTGCGTTCCATCAGACCCGCAAACGCATTTCCACATTCATCACATTAACACATTGTTCTTCATCCGTCAGACGGGGACGTCAGACCGGAGATCAGGTTGCCGCCGTTGTTGGTGTTTTCACCAACAACTCAAAGCAACGCGCACGCCGCAAAAAAACAAACGGATTTTTATTCTTCATGTTCCAGCGGAACATTTTGTGGGTAGAAAACATTGGATGGATGTCCCTGCATGCCGTAGGTATGCGTAGTGCTTAGCAGATTATTTGCACAATCCGTTCCTCTGGAACGGTATTATGCCGACGGCGTCGCTGCAGTTTCACATTCATCACATTGTTCTTCATATTTTATCATCATCATCATAAAAATCTGTGTTCTATCAGACCCGCAAACGCACTTGCCTGCCGGCAGGCAGGTTATCACATTCATTACATTATCACAGTGTTCTTCATATTACTATCATCATCATCATAAAAATCCGCGTTCCATCAGACCCGCCAACGCATTTTCCACATTCATCACATTAACTAAAACGGTATTCCAATATTTACATAGCTGCTTAATTTCTTCGACTGATCGCTGTACATTAAACTGAATTCAAGCGGACCGAGGGCAAAATTGTAACCAAAGGTGAGCGCATAACCGGAGAGCACATTGGGGTTTTGAAAGAATTTGCTTTTACTGATAAAATTATTAAGCAGTACATTGGCCCTGCCCGTGAGGTAAGTATTGTTGAAGACTTCATACCGGTAACCGGCCTGCAATGCAGCCATGGCCGGTGTATACAATGAACCTTCCTGCAGCCCGGCAAATAATACCTGGTTGCGGAAGAGTGGCGTTAGTCCGCCGATAACAAATTCATTCATCAGGTTTCGGGAGTAATTGAAATTAACGCCCGATTGCACCAGGAACTCCAGCGTACTGCGGCGGCTCAATGGCGTATATGCATCCAGGTTAAAAATCAACCGGGGATAGGGTTTGTCAGATACGGTATCAGCAGTAGTGCGCTGGCCATTCACATAAAATTCTACACCCGGCGCCTGGCTTCCAACAAAACCAAATTCCGTGTGCAGTTTTATACCCCGTCTTGGATACACCACTTTATCGTGGCTATTGTGTGAAATAAAAAAATAAGTGGTGAAAAAATTATTGTTGCCACTGAACTGGTAGCCCGAAAGAATAGCAGGTTTATAGGTAATGGTTTCAAAACGTTCGCCTGCTCCAAATGCCAGGTTGCGCTGGGTTGAATACTGGAATTTTGTATCGAATTTAAAAATAAACTGTTTGTAGATACCTGTCTGTTTATAGGTATTGTAGGTATTTACATCAAAACGATCATACTGCCCGGCAAAGGTGAGCGAAAAGTTTTTTAGCCGTCCAATATATTGCAGGTGTTCTGCTTTAGCCCGAAAGGTTTCGCCAATATTCAGCGTAATCAAATCACGTGAATTGGTGATGATTAAATTACGGGTGGTGAAGTTTGCAATGGCTGCAATACCGGTAAACTTATTATAATGCAGGCTCAGCTTGGCAAATGACAGGGGGTTCTCCGTAACATCAAAAATTATTTTACAGGTACTGTCCGGCTGTGGTTCCAGTGCATAGGTAATCCTGCTGTAATAACGCGTGCCAAAAGCAGCCCTCACCATGCGCGATAATTGCCGCGGCGTATACTCCTTATTGGTAGTAAGATTCATGGTATGTACAAAAAAATCGGAACCCGTATTCCGCAGGCCTTTCACTTCGTAAGAAGAAATTTTTACAGGTTTATAGGCGGGCAGCCGGTTAATCCCCCTTTCCTGCGGACCGTACAATGCATTGAGCGAGTCTGCAAGCTGTTTAAACCGCGGATACAGTTTTCTGCCTTCCAATATGCCCAGCTCCAGTATATCGGCCGATTGTGAAAAGCTGCCCATATTATACTGCGGCATTTCAAAAGGCACATAGATATCGCAGAGCGCCACTTCTTCTTTGTGGTCCTGTGCCTCCCGGAAAAAAGCTATCTGCAGCAATACCTGGAGGGCATTTCTAACCTTGTCTGAAGACAACAGTCCGCCTGCCACATTACTTCCTATTACAAAATCGGCGCCCATCTCTTTTACATCCCTTGCCGGAAAATTTCTTACTACGCCACCGTCTACCAGTTTTCTGCCGTCGTAATCAACGGCCGTAAAGAAAGAGGGGATAGCCATACTGGAGCGAATTGCCGAAGTAATTTCTCCTCTGCTCATCACTACTGCCTCTCCATTGCCTACGTCGGTACTGATGCATTTAAAAGGTATATTGAATTTTGAAAAGTCTTTCTGATCATAGACCGGGTACATCATCTCCGACAGTTGTATCCAGAGCTCCTGTCCCTGTAAAACACCGGTGGGCAACTGGAAGCGCTGGTTTACCCAGGGCAGTTCAACTGTGTATTTACTGTACTCGTCTTTTTCTTCCATGAAAAGCGTACGCAACGATGCCTGGTTACTGAGCATCAGGTCCCAGTTAATAGCACGCGCCATGGTTTCAATGGAATCTGCACTGTACCCTACTGCATACAGGCCGCCGATGATGCTGCCCATACTGGTACCCGTGATATAGTCAATTTTGAGACCGGCAGAATCAATGGCTTTTAAAATGCCGATATGGGCAAGGCCTTTTGCACCGCCGCCACTGAGGGTAAGACCTATTTTTGGCCGATGGCCAGCCTGCTGGCAAACAGCGGTAAAACTGCATGGCAATAACTGAACAACAACAAAAGCTATTACAAAAAATCTTTTCATAAGTGAGGGATGCCAAATTTACACAGATAAGGCTGGTATTAAAAAAATAAAGCTGCTTGTAACAGCAGCTTTATTAAAATTTATGAAAGTATTTAAACGTTATTGCGGCGAAAGGTATTGCGCATAAGCGTATCCTTCTTCACCTTTTTCAGTTTTTACCAGCCACCATTGGTCGTTGGCTTTGCTGATTAATGTAACTTCTGAACCGTGGGCCGCTTTACCTACGATGGGTTGATCGGTACCCGGACCTTTACGAATATTAAGGTTGGAGCTTTCGGTAGTCACTTTTGCTTTTGTACCTGCTGCTCCGGCTGATACATTTACATTCATGACCAGGTCGCCCGCGCGAAAATCCGGATCAATTTTATTATAAACATTCCATAACTGATCTTTTACATCGCCGGTAGGCGCCTCTCCATCTATGTATAAAACATTGTCCTGCTCACGTACCTGCAGATTGGAAACCCCTGCGCTGCTGGCGGTATCCAGCAATTCTTTGTATTTATCTTTTAAAGCCATAAGATGTTTCCTCCGTTTTATTTAATGGTTAATTTGTTGTCGATTTTCTTTGGTTTCAGTGTGTTCAGGCTTTTCATAAGCGTTTGCAAGCTGCTTCTTTTTATTTCGCCAGTAAGCGTAATAACGCCATCTTTTACTTCTGCGGTTACACCGGGAAAGTCTTTGGTAGCGTCTTTTACACCCTTGGTCAATGGATCATCGGCAGCAATTTCAATCGGTGCCGGAGCGGGTGGAGGAGGGGCTACCGTTGTGTTGTCGACAACTGATTTTACATCGGGAATAGATTTTACGGTAGTTTCAAAGGAAGCTTTGGTAGCTTCATCTCTAAACTGGCCGGTTAATGTAACTACGCCGTCTTTAACGGTGGCGCCTGCATCGGCAACATCAGCGGATATGGCCGCTAATTTTTCTTTTACTATTTTTTCTATCTCAGGATCTTTATTGCCCTTACAGGCAGACAGGGATACAATTGCAAACGCCGATAATACAAACGCGAACCTTGTAATGGATGTACGCATAAAATTGATTTTGATTAGTGAATGAAACAAAGATTGATCGGATGGCCAATATAGTTGCATCGAAAATAAATATTATGTGTTACCCCACTATGAACAGATCCTAGCCTGCACCGCCTGCTTCCAGCACCATAATCTTTTCAAACACTTCTTCGTATTGCTTATTAAGGCGATCCAATTCTGCTGCAGTTTTTTTATAGTCAGCTTCCGCCTGTACAAATTTATTTTTGTCGGAATAGGTTTCGGGAAGGCCCAGGGATGCCTGCAGCTGTGTTTTTTTTTCAGTTAACCGGCTGATGTCTGCTTCCAGCTGCTGAAAAATTTTCTGCTGTTTCTGTAATTCTTTTTTTGCTTCCTTATTTATTGGTGCAGAAGCCGTGCCAATAGTTGCCGGCGTGGGAGCGGGGGCGGCTTCCTTTTTTGCAACGGCGGGCGCAGATTGCTTTTGCGCCTCTGCGGATTGTTTATTTTCAGCAGCGCTTTTTTTGCTGCTGGCCAGGTTTCTTTCTTTCCAGTCGGCCCATTCGTCGTAATTGCCTTTGAATTCCCTGATTTTATTTTCGTCGATCTCCCAGATGGTGTTGGCGGTCTTTGAAACAAAATAACGGTCGTGGCTTACCAGTATCAGCGTGCCTTCATATTTTTTCAGTGAGTCTATCAGCAGTTCTACCGAGTGAATGTCCAGGTGATTGGTAGGTTCATCCAGCAGCAGGAAGTTGGCTTTGCTGGTAATGGTTTTGGCAAGTGCCACGCGTGCTTTTTCACCACCACTCAATATTTTTATTTTCTTATCCACATCATCGCCGCCAAATAAAAAACATCCCAGCAGGTTGCGCAATTCCTGTTCGGTTTGCTGGCTGCCGCATTCCTTCATTTCATCCAGGATGGTATTGTTTACGTTCAGCGCTTCCAACTGGTGCTGTGCATAAAAACTCTCGTCTACATTGTGGCCCCATTTTCTTTCACCGTCGAATGGTTCAGCACCGGCAATGATGCGCAACAAGGTAGATTTTCCTTTTCCGTTGGCGCCAATGAGTGCAATTTTATCTCCACGGTTGATTTCTGCGGAAGCATTTTCCACAATCGTGATTGCAGGAAATTTTTTAGTGATATTTTTTAATTCCACCAGTACGCGGCCCGGTGTTTTATCTACCCGGAAGTTGATCTTGATATTGGGCCGTTCAATTTCCACATCTTCTATACGTTCCAGTCTATCCAGTCTTTTTACGATACTCTGTGCCTGCGCGGCTTTGCTTGCTTTTGCTTTAAAGCGTTCAATAAAGCGTTCCTGCTGGCGGATATAATCCTGCTGGTTTTCAAATGCGCGTTGCTGCAGCTCCACCCGCATTACTTTTTCAGTTTCATAGAAATCATAATTGCCGTTGTATACATGCAGTTCTTTCTGGTATAATTCAATAATTTTTGTAACCATACGGTTCAGGAAGTACTTATCATGGCTCACTATCACCACCGAACCCTGGTAGTGGAGGAGGTATTTTTCCAGCCATTCAATGGAGGGTAGATCAAGGTGGTTGGTAGGCTCATCGAGCAATAGCAAATCTGGCTGCTGCAATATCATTTTTGCCAGCAACACGCGCATGCGCCAGCCACCGCTGTATTCGCGGTAGGGTCTTTCCAGGTCGGCATTGGCAAAACCGAGTCCCTGCAAAACTTCTTCTGTTTTATGGTGGATGTTATAGCCATCCAGCACGTCCATTTCGTGGAGGCGGTCGCTGTAATCGTGCAATATTTTTTCGTCTTCGTGGTTGGCTTCCAGTTCTTTGCCGAGGCGTTCAATCTCCTTTTCCAGTTCCAACACCCGTTCAAAGGCGCCCATGGCCACTTTTAAGATGGAGTCGTTGGTATCGAAACTCAGCAGGTCCTGGTGCAGGTAGCCGATGCTGGTATCGCGGCCTTTTTCCACGGTGCCGGCACTAGCCGAAAAGCCGCCTGTCAGCAATTTCAATAAAGTAGATTTTCCGGTGCCATTGTATCCAATAAGGCCGATGCGTTCGCCGGGCTGTATATGCCATGTTGCGTCCTGAACGATAACCCGCGCCCCAAATTCAAAAGTTACATTTGTTAATCCTGCCAGCATAAAAATGATAGTCAATAAATGAAAAAATCCTTGTGATTAATACAGGACGGGCAGGTGCTGGTTTTGTAAAAAATCAGCCAGTTTGCCATTCCTGTTTGCCGCAAAAATAGGTTAAACAGGGGGTATAATTTTTATCTCTTAATTTTGCCCAAATTCATACCGGAAATGAAAAAATTAGTTATTGGAATCATTATAGTGGTGCTGGCTGTTTATGCCATCGACAAATTTTTCTTTTCAAAAAAAGCAATGGTTGCGGGCGATGAACCCAAACAGGTAGCGCTGGCTGTCAGCAAGAATTCCGCGGCTTTTAACGAGTCGTTCGAAAAATTGCTGAATGGGTATTTTTCGCTGAAAGAGGCACTAACCAGCTATGATACTGTTAAAGCCAATGCGGCGGCTGTGGAGTTGGTGGTATTTGCCGACAGCCTGAAAACAACAGAAATAAAAGGCGATACAACCGGAACGATACAACAAATGGCGGCAGATTATGCCAGCACGGTCAGTGGTTCTGCCAAAGGTTTTGTGGGGGAGCAGGATCTTACCAAAAAGAAACGCGAATTTCAGCTGATATCGGAAGGACTCTACAATCTGGTACGCACGGTAAAATACGACCGTCAGAAACTGTACCATCAGCATTGTCCCATGGCTTTCAATGACGAGGAAGAGGCCTGGTGGATCAGCAATAGCAACAAGATAGTAAACCCATACCTGGGTAATAAGCACCCCAAATACAAAGCCACCATGGAAGGTTGTGGCGACATTACCGATTCGCTTGATTTTGCTAAGTAAACAGGGGGTTGCGTATGCGGTTATTTATTATTTCTTCGTCGATGTTTCATCCACCACATAATAATTAATATCTGAGCTATAATAATCCACAGCATAGCAATTCTTTAAAGTTTTATTCTATCAGCGCAGAGGGATACTTTTTTAACCCCGCAGGCTCAACGTTGATGGGTATTTTATGTAGACTTTGTTTTATTGAAGAGATAGTTTGCCACAATAACTAAAAGGCCTATTACATTTACGGATGAAGTAGTTAGTAGCGTTATGAGAACTTTATCTGAAAAGGTAAATAATCCTACCCCCGTCATTATCAATATCGCGATAACAGCAAAAAGCCAGCAAATAACAATTAAAAATATTTTTTTGCTAACCGAAATTCTGGCTTGATTGTCGTTATTTAATTTGGTAAGCTGCGCCTCCAGTATGCTATTCTGAATTTTTAATTTTCTAATGCCTTCGGCCTTTTTTTGCATCCAGAAAAGAATCTTCTTCTGGAATGCTTTTCAAAAAACCCAGCTCATCATCCGGTGAAATGATTGTTGAAAGATTAACCGATATTGCTTCAGAAACTTCTTCAGGTGACTTTACATCTATTAACGGGGATTTTTTAATGGACCTACCCATTAGCTCGCAAGTATTGAGGTAAAATACTTGCCAATTTTTTCATTCTTAATTGGAATAGAATTTATATTGTCTCTATATACCGCTTGCCAGGGAGATCCGGCTTTATGTGTCCATGCTGAAAGACTACTGGCAGGCATATTTTTTGTAACTTTCCACGTATAATTTATTGCATCTAATGCATTGGCATCAAGATTACATAGTTCAGACTCCAACAAATCGACATTAACAATAAGCGAGACATCTGTAATGTCGGCACTTCCATAAAATTTATATGTTTGATAGATTGTTGGGATTACCGGCCCAAATTTCCAGGCCTCAAACTCTTCCTCAATTAAAGGTTCTCCAAATCTTGCAAGGGAGTAGCCATGCGCAAAAAATACCATTTTTTGTACTTTCATTTGTGTAACAGGTTTACCGTCTTCGATACCTTTTTTAACAAATGCGTAGGCTATTAGCGAAGCTGAATAGGGCATATACTACAGGTCTTTATTATTGGGACAATAAATATACTAAATATTTTAGTTTTTTACGCTAAAATTTTAATTTCTGCATATCCCTTATAAACCTCCAACAAAATAATGCCAACATAGCATTAAGTTATCCACCAGTGTTAACGGATTCCGAATATAATCCTGTGCGATTACAGGGCAGCAACTCACAGTGGCCGCAGGGTAAGCTAATTCTTTTTAGGCTACACAAATAGAAGCCTGGCCAAAAAAATAAAAACAAGGAGAGCCACTATCAGTGCGGCTATTAAACATAAAAACATGTTATAGGGATTCAATATTCCGCTTCTTGTTTTCGGGGGTTAGGGATTTTTAGGCTCGGGTGTATTGCCTTAAAAATCCCTAACCCCCGGAAACAAGTATTAAAATTATTCATTGAATTTCTATAACACTATATTATGTTATTTAGCTACGGGGCTGTGGAGGCCGAATCGTAAATTCTCAAAAGACGATTTGGCCGAAGGGGGCAGAGCAGGAAGGGAGCGGAAAACACAGCCGTCTGAGCCGATAGGCGAAGGGGGTGTCACTTTAATTGCAAAAACCCTATTGGCGTAGGGTTCAAAATATTCCACATATTTACCTCATAGGTTGCGATTGTAAATTACTTAAAAATCGTTAAACCATGAGGCTTTCCCCCCTTAATTTTCATCGTATGTCTTTTTTCGTGCCGGACGCCCAATCCTAAAGATATTAAGAACTATAACTTTTCAAAGCCTATTTACGGGTGCAGTCATTGCGACCAAAAGGTATTGGACTCGCTCAATAAGAATTACGTTCCATTTATTCTTATTTTAAGAAGTGACTCTTTAACTAAAAGATCACCCGGGATTTTGTATTTATGATTGCCTGTTTTATGTATTCGAGAAGCTTTGCTTTAGCATTAGGTATATAGTAAGTTACCTTGATGGTCTCATTTTTTACGGCATCATACAATTCTTGAATAGTGGTGAAGTAGTGGCTTGAAAAATTATTTTCAATCCAAACTTGTTCGTTATTTGGCATTATTTCAACTATTGAAATGGGCCCTCCAATTGTCCTTGTTTTATTTTCCCCTTCAGCGCAATCGGTCATCGTTTTATGAATTTTATCTATAATAGATAACGCCGGATCTAATTTAAATGAATATTTTGAAGCGGTGGAGTCACTCCATATTGAAGTTGAATTTTCGAGTTGCACTTGTCCACGAACGAAATAAATTATTTGAGGTTTCAAATTTACAAACCCACACCCAATAATTGCTATCGAATCCCTTTGTGCATCGTTTGGAAACTTTGAATCTAAAAAAGATTTAAATTTTTTTACGGTATTAATCAAACTTGTATCTAAGGGACTTGAATTGTTAAAATTCCTAATTATCTCAGTAAAAAAAATACCTCCGAGGCTTCCAACCCCTGTAATCCCAATGGAGAATTGTTTAAGTTTAAAAATCTTAACTGAACTATCAATGGTCGCTATGATTGTCTTAGAATTGTCCCCGGGTACATAAAAGGCCCCACGCGAATCCGCAGCAAGAACAATTCGATTAGGAACTATAGACGCTATTATAAGTGTTCCTGATTGGCTATAACCACAGTAAGATGTGAGTAGGAGTAAAAGTAATTTCATACGTTAGGGTTTTAGGGATACCGAATATAAGCAACCCAAAGCAAAGGGTAGCGTGTTACCAACCGCAGCGCGGGCTTCCGCTTCCTTCCCTGCGTACGGCTATTTAACATAATATAAATTATAAGACTTTTTCATAAATAATAATTACTGGTCTTTGGGGAAGATACAGATTTTAAAGGCTAAAGAATTTGAATACACGCCTTAAAATCTGTATCTTCCCCAAAGACCAAAGGAAATGAAAAAGGTCAGTTATAATATGCTTATGTTAAGCATCCGCACGGCCAACACACAAAGAAGGAACAGAAAAGCTACTGTATGATACTTGTAGAAATTGAATACGAAAAGGATGAATTTGGTAATAAGTTGGAATCCTTCCCCAATAAATATGCAGACATGTTAGCTGCCGATATTTCCCGAAGCGGGTTTTCGTGCCCACAAGGTCATAATGAGTACCCGTCAGCTGAAATTGTTTTAGGAATTGTGCAAGTCGGAGAAGAAAGATTTGTCAACATGATTGCCATTAAAAAAACGTGTTGCGGTGACTTCAGAAAGCACCTTCAGGACGATCTAAAAACAGAAATGAAATATTAATCAGCTTCTCTTTAAATTCATCTGATACGCAGTAGCTCTTATAACCCGCTTCGCTCTTTTCCTTTCTCCCTTCAAAATATATACACTGATTTTTATATTCAGAAACCTTCACTTCGTAGAAATATTTACCGCCGCTATCTGTTCCAACTTTCTGCTCACCCACACCCACTTTGCTTTTTGCTCTTTTGAAACTTAGCAAAAAGCGCTTACACGTCTGCATTAACATGAAGCATAAATTATAAGAAAGAAAGATGGTTTTAAATAGGCCCGCTGATCAACTGTATGGATGCATGCAACCGAATGCTGCATTCAATACAAACCGCGCCAGACAAAGATTTGCAACGAATTTTTATACGCACCTGGATATGCAATCCATTAAACCAAACCGTAAAAAAATCAACGCTTTTATTCACCCCTATTCAAAATCCGGAAAAAAAATTTGCGTAGTTAAATAGCTACATATATATTTGTAGTCAAATAGCTACACAATGAATTTACGACGAGACGTTTTCCAGGCCATTGCAGACCCCACCCGGCGGGCCATTTTACTGCTGGTTGCCTCGCAGGCCATGACCGCCGGCGCCATAGCCGCCAATTTTGATACCGCCCGGCCCACCGTTTCCAAACACCTGCAGATTCTGACCGCATGCGAATTGCTGGGCCAAAAACAAACCGGCCGGGAAATATATTATCACTTAAATGCACAAAAAATGAAAGACGTAGCCGACTTTATCGAGCCCTTCCGCGCAATGTGGGACGACCGCTTCAACAAACTGGAATCCATCATGAAAAATTACAAACCTAAAAAATAAGATCGTATGGAACGCAAAACAAAAATCAATGCAGAAAACGGCAAACAGGAAATTGTCATTACGAGGGAATTTGATTTGCCACTGGAATTACTTTTCAAAGCGTATACCGAACCCGGAATTGTTGAGCAATGGATGGGAACCAAAGTGCTTAAACTGGAGAACAAACAACATGGCGGTTACCAGTTCGAAACAACCGACCCCAACGGAAACGTGGTATTCCGGGCCAATGGCACCATCCACGAGTTTAACCCCAACCAGCGCATTACAAAGACATTTGAAATGGAGAATGCCCCCTTCGGTATACAACTGGAGTTCCTGGAATTTGAAAAGCTTACTGACGAGACCAGCAAACTCACCATTCATACCATTTATAAATCGGTTGAGCAGCGCGACCAGTTACTCAAACTGCCTTTTGCCAAGGGTATCAACATGGCACATAACCGTTTGCAGAATATTGTTGGAAAAAAAATTAATGTAAAATGACAAAGAGAAATAAGATAATCTACTGGATTGCCACTGCCTGGCTTTCATTGGGAATGCTTTCCACCGGGATTGTGCAGCTGCTGAAAGTTAAAAAAGACACGGACTTTATTATAGATATGGGCTATCCCATTTATTTTCTAACGATACTGGGTGTTTGGAAAATTGCAGGTGTTGTAGCAGTCCTGGTACCCAAACTGCCTTTACTAAAAGAATGGGCTTACGCGGGGTTTTTCTTTTCTATGTCGGGTGCACTTTTTTCGCATATTGCTACAGGCCACCCGATGAAAGAAATGTTTCCTCCATTGCTCTTACTGGTACTCACCATCGCTTCCTGGTATTTCAGACCTGCAGATAGAAAACTCGTTCCGGTTAACCACTAACACAACCTATAAATTCTGCCGTTGAAGTATATTTAACTACGCTTTTTTACAGGAATAATTATAACTATGAGTAATACCACAAATACCAATAATAAGAAGTTGCCGGCGGCACAGCAAACCACCCTGCTCGGCACATTGAAAGCCCGTTTTGAGAAAAATAGAAACCGCCATACAGGCATTGACTGGACCAGCGTTGAAGCCAAACTGGATGCCGGCAAGCTTTGGTCGCTCAATGAAATGGAAAACACCGGCGGTGAACCGGATGTAGTTGCATACGATAAAAAAACAGGTGAATATATTTTCTATGATTGTTCTGCGGAAAGTCCTAAAGACCGCCGGAGTTTTTGTTACGACCGCGAAGCCCTGAACAACAGAAAAGAAAATAAACCGGCAAACAGCGTTGTTGATATGGCTGCTGCCATGGGTATTGAAATACTGACCGAAGAACAATACCGTGAACTGCAGCAAATGGGAAGTTTTGATTCTAAAACATCCAGCTGGTTACTAACGCCCCCTGCTATCCGTAAACTGGGTGGCGCTATTTTTGGAGATTTCCGGTACAATACCGTATTTATTAGTCATAATGGCGCAGATTCCTATTATGCCGCCAGGGGTTTTCGTGGCTCGCTGCGGGTCTGATTTTTGTACAGGCAATAAAAATATTAATCCATGACAGAAAATAATGCCAACCCGGCTGTAGATTTCTATTTTGATAAATCCAAAAAATGGCAAAAGGAAATTGAATTGTTGCGATCCATTGTTCTTGGTTGCGGACTGGATGAAGAATTGAAATGGGGCGTGCCCTGTTACACTTTTCAAAATTCCAATATCGTTTTAATACATACATTCAAAGAATACTGCGCCCTGCTGTTTTTCAAAGGCGCCCTCTTACAAGATACCAATGGCATCCTGGTACAGCAAACGGAAAATGTGCAGTCCGCACGCCAGGCCCGCTTCACGGGCATACGTGAAATTGCAGAAAAGAAAACCATGCTGAAAGCATATATCTATGAAGCCATTGAAGTAGAAAAAGCCGGCTTGAAAGTAAAACTAAAAAAGACCCGGGAATTTTCTGTTCCGGAAGAATTTCAAAAGAAACTAAAAAAGAATGCAGCCCTGAAAACTGCTTTCGACGCATTAACACCGGGCCGGCAGCGCGCCTACCTTCTTCATTTTGCCGCACCCAAACAGTCTAAAACCCGTGAGTCCAGAATTGAAAAATATACCAGTCAAATTCTCAGTGGAAAAGGTTTGAATGATTAATCTTTCAATCTACCAACACCATCACCGGCGATTCGCCGATATCAAGCTGCACCAGGTTATTGGATACTTTTCCGGTTTGCGCAATTCCGGAGACGTTGGTATCACTTAGTTTAATGATTGCAAATGGGTGATTATTATAATTTTGCAGATTTAAATTAAAATTTTTAACAAGACTCCCGTTGGTCGTTGGACTAAAAAGCACATAGGCTTTTTTGGCTGTGTCGGTACGGTTTTTTAACCGGTAAATCCAGACCTGGCCAGTCTCGGCTACTATCGCATCGGGCTGATAATCGCCCAGGTGCTCAATAACAGCCGACCAATAATACCACATCGGATACACCACTTTATTAGTGGGTCCGCCAATCATACCGCTGGTTGCATACGGCCCCTGGGCATTCTCATCATTGGTGGCGTTGCGCATCATATACTGGTTATAACCGTCAAAACCAGCCATGAATGCTGCCATTAATGAACGGATGACCAGGATTCCCTGCGATTGCGCTTCATTATACCCCGGCAATATGGGCGTTCGCTGCCAGGAATGCTGGTTGCGGTCGTAACCATTTTCGCCCAGGATAAGCGGAACGCCGGGCAATAACCGGTTATGAAATGCCCGCACTTTCGCCAGTTTTTCACGCATATGATCTTCTTCCGGGCTGATGCCACGGATGGGCGATTGTAAATTATTAGGTACCGCATTGCTGTAGTAATGGTATTGCACGCCTCCCTCCCAAATAAATTTACCGTCGCTCCGTAACTGACTGCACAGGAATTTCAATGTTTTTACGCGGTTGGTATCCAGTTGTATCATGCCACTGGTCATCAGTTTGCTGGTACTGTCGGCCGCCAGAAGTCCATGACCGCTGCCCAATCGCCCTTCATGACCGTCATAATCGGCCGATGAAACGGCAAAATAATCCATCGGCGTCCAGTAATACTGCGTCCAGTAACCGTCTTCTTCATTGCCGTTTTCAAAACGATCCATCAATCCCAATCCGCTGAACTTTGGTATGTCCTTTACATTTATGAGGCTGGTATCTACCCTGGTTTTGCCAAATAGGGCGGCCATATTCCAGAAAGTACGGGCATGGCGACCGTAAGACATGGGGTCCTCTTTATCCATACCCGGAACCGTTACCGGTTTGTCTTTCTCATTAAACCCCTTTTGTTCCAGGTATTTGGGCATGCCACGGATGCTCATCCACATATGATTGCCCATGCTGCGCAAACTGTCTGCATAATACCGCAACTGTTGCTGCTGCGGTAAATTCCAAAGATTCAGGGTTAATTGATTATCGGGGTATGCATGAACGGTATCAGTATCAAAATAATCCATTTGCTGGTAGAGCCGCAACTGCTGAAAAGGCCGGAGCAGGGCCGGCTGCACATAGTCATATGCGTTAGTACCTGCAAATTGCCGGAGTGATGGGGGTGGCAGCGCCGGCCGTATTTTTTCCGCGACCGCCGGAATCTTTTGCTGTATGTTGCCATACATCACCAGTTCACTAATGACCGGTTTTGCGCTGTTGAAACGTATCATTATAAAGCGCGACGATTGCTTTACCGGAAAATTTCTCCATCCCCAGGCGGCTGCATTGCCGCCGGTGGCGTAAGCCGCCACCTGTTTCCAATGGTGCATATCGCCGGTATACAACCAGACACTGTCGGTAGCCAGCGATCGGTCATAGATATACAAATCAGACAATGCATAGATATCGTGCAGGTCTGCTACGATTCGCAATCCTTTGCCTGGCGGATAATAAATACCCATCAGCGGGTTGGGCAATGGATTTGTTTTGGGATCTGAAGACGCGCCATTTGCCGGATCTGCGTTTTCATCGAACAGTTTCATGGGATCCCCGTTGCCGCTGCCTTCCGAACCGGAAAGATCAAACACATCGTCTTTTGTTATGCCGGTAATTTTATGCAGGGCAGCGCCGGTGGGTGGTGGCGATTGAAATGCCTGGCGGAAATACATCGATTGGATTTTATACACCAGTACGATGACTGCAGCAATACCCATGAGCAACGATATTCCTGTCAGCAGGTTTTTTACAAAAGGAATGTTCTTGTTTATTTTTATGCCGGGCATTAAATAAAAATTGACGGAGTCTTGCTTCATACAATTCACTCCGTCAATATACAATAATTTATGTTGCTTTATTTGTATCCTTTAGATCGTATCACACTCCTGGTCATTTCAAAAAATGCGCGTGAACTGTCTTTGAATTCTTCCCATTTTGTTTTCTCCGGGAAAAAGGCATTGCCCCATTCTTTTTTCCATTTGCCCGTAAAGTATTTTAGTATTTCGGGGTCTTCCGGGTTTACCACATATTTAAAATCGCCTTCCCATTCAACGCGGTTGGTAATGAGGTTGGGATGCGTTTTTTCAAGGATTTTAAAACCGATGGAATGGGTTGGCAGGTAGTCCTGGATGAGTTCACCCATATCGTATCCGTATATAAAATCGATCTTGCTTTTATCTACCATGTACGTAATGTCATTCATCTCGTGGATGATCCATTTGTGCGATTCGCGCGGAAAAAGGTATTCGCCCAGTAAAGAAGGCGTTTCCATAAATCCCCTTTTGGCCACCCGGAATTGTTCGGCCAGGAATTTTTCCGGATTTTCAACATGTTCCAGCACCTGGCAGCAGATTACATAGTCAAACTCTTTGTCTTTGAAAGGCAGATTCTCGCCATCTGCCTGCAAAAAAGTCTGGTTCTTAAGGACTTTGATATCGCCGCTGCGGTGGTAATTGGTATCTGTAAATTTATCTACTACAACGTTTGAGCGGGGATGCGGGTTATGGCCCCCTCCCACTTCTAAAACACGGTCTGTAGGTTTAATATGCAGGTTTTCTCGGTTTCTTGGGTTCCTTATTTTCATTCAAGTGAAATGTTTGATATATAACTCAAAGCGCAATTAACGCGGCGGTAAAGATAATTATTGTTTATTAATTACACAAGTAACAGAAAATAAATGTGTTATGAAATAACCGGATTCAATATGTGAGAAATTCTCTATTAAAAGTAAAACCAGTTACCAGGCTGTATGACAAGGCTCTTTGTTGTTGGATGGCCCGGTGTGTGCTATCACTAGGTTTTATATTTGCTGTAAAAAAAATAGGCTGTATGGAATTGCGCGACCAATTGTTAAAGGAACACAGCAGGTCTAACTGCGATAAAATTGTGCGGTGGATCGGAAATAACCAGCAACGGTTTGATGCCCTCTTCCGGTTGTTTCTGAGCGATGAATACCGGGTTGTGCAACATGCGGCCTGGCCATTGAGTTATGCAGTAATAGACCACCCCGGGCTGATTAAAAAACATTTCAACCGTTTGATTAGTAACCTGTCAAAACCCGGTATACACGATGCAGTGAAGCGCAATACTATGCGCTTGTTGCAGGATATTGATCTGCCGGAAAAATACCATGGCGTTATCATGGACACCTGCTTCAGGTATATTGCCGTGCCCGGTGAGGCAGCCGCAGTAAAAGCTTTTTCGCTGACTGTGCTTGAAAAATTATCGGTCAGCTATCCTGAAATAATACCCGAAATAAAATTGCTGGTGGAAGAATGCTATGAACGGGAAAAACCTTCATTCAAATCAAGGGCAAAAAAATTTCTGAAACGGGCAAGAACAATGGGCTAATGTGATAATGTGGAAATGCGTTTGCGGGTCTGATGGAACGCAGATTTTTATGATGATGATGATAAAATATGAAGAACAATGTGTAAATGTGAAATTTTAGCGACGCGGTCGGCACCGCAGGTCAGACCGCCGATGAATGAATTAAATGTTGAATAGGCGGCGCGTCCTGTACCATCAATAGCGGGATACTGGCAAACGGCACCCCCATCGGGGTGCATTGTGGGTAGATATCATTTGTATATTTTATACCGTTCCAGAGGAACGGGTTGTGCGAATGATCAGCTCAACACAACGCATACCTACGGCATGCAGGGCTACGCATCCAATGTTTTCTATCTGCAAAATGTTCCGCTGGAACATGAAAAATAATTGCGATTGTTTTTTTTGCGGCGTGCGTTTGCTTTGAGTTGTTGGTGAAAACACCAACAACGGCGGCAACCTGATCTCCTGTCTGACGTCCCGTCTGACGGATGAAGAACAATGTGCAAATGTGATGAATGTGGTAATTTGGAAATGCAGCTATGCGGTCGGCACCACAGGTCAGACCGCCGATGAATGAATTAAATGTTGAGAGGCGGCACGTCCTGTACCATCAATAGAGGGATTCCGGCAAACGGCACCCCATCGGGGTGCATCGTGGGTAGATATCATTTGTATATTTTATACCGTTCCAGAGGAACGGGTTGTGCGAATTGATCTGCTCAGCACAGCGCATACCTACGGCATGCAGGGATATGCGTCCCATGTTTTCCACCCGCAAAATGTTCCGCTGGAACATGAAGAATAATTGCGATTGTTTTTTTTGCGGCATGCGTTTGCTTTGAGTTGTTGGTGAAAACACCAACAACGGCGGCAACCTGATCTCCGGTCTGACGTCCCGTCTGACGGATGAAGAACAATGTGCAAATGTGATGGATGTGGTAATTTGGAAATGCCGCGACGCGGTCGGCACCGGCTTATACCATCAATCGCGGGATTCCGGCAAGCGGCACCCCATCGGGGTGCAATGTGGGTAGAAATCATTTGTATATTTTATACCGTTCCAGAGGAACGGGTTGTGCGAATGATCAGCTCAGCACTACGCATACCTACGGCATGCAGGGCTACTCATCCAATGTTTTCTATCCGCAAAATGTTCCGCTGGAACATGAAGAATAATTGCGATTGTTTTTTGCGGCGTGCGTTTGCTTTGAGTTGTTGGTGAAAACACCAACAACGGCGTCAAAATAGTAAACACCGGCGGCCAGGGGTCGGCATGAGACATCAGACATGATCACATCAGACATCAGACATCTATACCGGCTTCGGCTTTCCTGTAATTCCTTTGAATATCAAACGCAGTGACTGATCTCTTGTGATATAGTTATACAACCAGTTACAGAATACAAAAAATTTGTTTTTTACGCCCAGTATCAGCATCAGGTGCAGGCCCATCCAAATCAACCAGGCTAAGAAACCGCCGAAATGCAATTTTGGTTTTGGCAGGTCAACGACTGCCAGGTTGCGGCCTACCGTGGCCATGGAGCCTTTATCGTAATATTCAAATTCATACCGGATGGATGACTTGCTTTCTATCCGCACCAGGTTTTCTGCGAGGTTATCTGCCTGTTGCATGGCGGTTTGTGCAACCTGCGGATGCCCTTTCGGAAACAGTGGTGTTTCCATATAGGCTACATCGCCAATGGCATAAACGTTGGTGGTGCCTGGCACCAGGTTATGCCGATCGGTTTTTATACGATTACCTTTTACTATTAATTCCGGCTGGATGCCCGGCGGTACATTTCCTTTTATGCCTGCAGCCCAGATAACCGTGGAAGTTGCAATGGTATTGCCATTGTTAAGCGTAACCGTTTTTCCATCATAATCTTTTACTACCGTGCCTGTAATCACTTCAACCCCTAATTTCTGCAGGTATTTTTTGGATTGCTCAGATGACTGTTCTGTCATGGCCGCCAAAGTTTTGGGTGAACCTTCCAACAGAAAAATTTTCATTTGTTTAAAATCCAGTTCGGGGTAATCTTTGGGCAATACGTAAGAACGCATATCTGCTATGGCGCCGGAGACTTCCACGCCTGTTGGTCCTCCACCCACCACCACCACTGTGAGCAGGCTTTCTTTGGTGGCCGCGTCTGTTGCAATGCTGGCATCTTCAAAATTCTGGATAAGGTGGTTGCGCAACTGCAATGCTTCTACAGTTGACTTCATGGGAAATGCATTGGCCGCCAATTGCTGGTTACCAAAAAAGTTGGTGCCGGCTCCGGTGGCAATCACCAGTGCGTCGTATTCAATATCGCCGTTATCGGTTACCACTTTATTTTCTGCCGGTATTACCTGCTGCAGTTCACCCAAACGGATGCGAACATTTTTACTTTTATGAAATGCTTTGCGGAGTGGAAATGAAATATTGCTGGCATCCAGCCCTGCAGTGGCAACCTGGTAAAACAATGGCTGAAACTGGTGATAGTTAAATTTGTCGAGCAGGGTAATTTCAAAACCTGGTTGATTGTTCAGTTTCCTGGCCAGTCGCAGCCCTCCAAATCCTCCACCCACGATGACTACTTTCATACGGGTAAATTTTATTTCAGTACAAATTTACATAATTTTCAATAATTATTGAAAATTTAATTATTAGTAGCGGAGAATGCCAGACCAATTATAAATCAGGAAGCCTGCCCCGTACACAGCCATCACTATCAACGCCTGTGCCGGAAAAATTGCAGCTGCCAGCAGCGAAACCAAGCCTGTACTCAGCAGCAGCAGTGAGAATATATTACGTTTATTGTTCTTTTTTAGAACAATTGGGTAATCAATTTCCCCCAGCGGCAGAGCCATAGAAAGGCATACCAGGCCAGCGGCGAAAAATACTTCTTCATACACAGTGGCATTAGCGAGCGGCGTAAACAACGCCAATGCCAGCACGGTAAAACCAGTGAGCATGGCTGTTACCACTGTTATGGCCGACCATTTCTCGGTATTGGTCAGGGCATATTTTCCATCGGGGTGAAAAAGCAGGAAAAAATTAGCAATAGAATTCATTGTCCAGCTGCCCACAACAAACAATAAATAGATACCCACCAGAATCCATACAAGTCCTGCTGTTGCGCTGTTTTGGTTGAAAATAATTATCAGCGCCCTGAAAACAAGGTACAATATGATGGGCATGCCCGTCTTCAGCCGCTTTCCCTTATTGTTTACCCAGAAAGAATATTGCAGCAGCCATTTATAAGGCGGTATTTTTGATTTCAGCGCTTCTTTTAAACCGCTTTGCGCGTTTTGCATAACCGGGTTAATCCGCAATGCCTCCCGGAAATGCATAGCCGCTTCTTTATGGCGACCGCGTTCCAGCAGGTTCCAGCCGATGGTAGTATGCGTAAATTCGCTGTCGGGGTCCTGTGCCAGTGCATCCTGCATGGTGGCAATGGCTTCCTCTGTTTTTTTCAGTTTATTGAGCGCCATCGACCGGGCGTTAAGACAGGTTATATTGTCTGCTTCCAGTGCCAGTCCTTCATTGGCCTTTGTCAATGCTTCATTGAATTGCCGGTTGCCCAACAAAACGAAAGACAGCAGGCCATAATATTCAGCATGCCAGGGATTGAGCAATATGGCCCTGTTTAAATTATCAACCGCTTTAAGGTGGTTGTCTTTCTGGTAATAACCGAATGCCTGCAGATAGTAATAAAAACTTTCTTCCGGGTCGAGGCTTATGGCATTCTGAATAACCACCAGGCCCTCATCAAATTTTTTATTGAAAAAGAAACATCTTGCCAGCAATGATAATGCGTAATGATTGTCTGGTTCAGTCTGAAGGAACTGTTTTATTTTTATCTCGGCATCCTTTGCCCGGCCCTGGTCCAGTAATAATCTTGCCTGGTCTAACAGCATTTTATTGTGTTGAGTGTTGTGTGTTGTGTGTTAGGTTTTGTGTATTATGTTTGCGTGTAATGTTTGTGTGTTGTCGTGAGTTGCGAATGATATTTGGCATGGAAAGTAGTAATGTGTGTGAGCCTTCTATCCCCTTTTGACAAATCGCCTGGAAGGTATAGCGCCTTAAAAGTACACAACACACAAAACTTAACACTCAACACAATTTTTGAACCTGGTTAAGTACACAACACACAAAACCTAACACACAACACAATTCTAAGTCATTTTTTTAGCTTCATATACTTCAATATATCATCATACAGTCCGGATTCATTGGCATACAATGCATAGTTGCGGGCGGTGGCAAACCACTCTGCCGTTGTAGGCCGGTGTTGTTTAGCGGCATTGAGCAGATCTTTTGTATTGATGGGCTGTATGCTGCCTGCTTCCATGGATGCAAGTAATTTTTCTTCTACAGCAATGTCTATCACCGCGTTGATATCCGCGCCGGAATAAGCTGGTAAAGCCTGCGCCACTTTTTTTATATCTACATCGCCTGCGGGTTTTCCCTGCAATACCGATTTCAAAATTTCTTCCCTGCTTTTCTCATCGGGCGGCTCCACGAAAATGATACGGTCGAACCGGCCTGGTCTTCTGAACGCCGCATCCACACTCCAGGGCGCATTGGTGGCCGCCAGGATCAGTACGCCTTCATTGTGCGCGCCCACCCCATCCATTTCTGCCAGGAACTGGTTTATCACATGCCGCATGGCGGATTGTTTCAGATCGCTGCGGCTGGCACCCATAGCATCTACTTCATCAAAAAACAATACGCACGGCGCATGCTGCCTGGCCAGTTCAAATATTTCGTGGAGGTTTTTTTCACTGTTGCCGATCCACATGTCCAGGATATCGTGCAGCCCGATATTGATAAATTTTGCATCAATTTCACCGGCAGCGGCTTTGGCAATATATGTTTTACCACAACCCGGAGGTCCATATAATAAAATGCCACCGCCAGTTTTTTTACCAAATGCCTTGTACAGCTCAGGGTTTTTTAAGGGCTGGATTATTTTCAGGCTGATTTCATTTTTCACACGCTGCATGCCGCCTACATCTGCAAATTTGATGGTAGGCTTTTCCATAAAATACGGGCTGTCTTCATCAGCGAAATCATCTGAAGCTGTTGCACCGGAATGTGAAGGCGTGCGAAGAAAACCGTCTATCTCTTCGTCTTTGAAAGAAGGGTTGGCTGCAATGATGCGTTGGTAAACCGCGGCAGCTTCCTGTAGAGAATTTTCTTTTATCAGGCATTTAACAAATTTTACGGCATCTTCTGTACCAAGCTGGTGGGCCAGCTGTTCATATATTATAATGGCTGCAGAAAATTTGTTGGTAAAATAATAACAACTGGCAAGTCCGGTTTGCGCTTTTGTATTGCCATAGCTTTTCTGTAGTACTTCCGCAAAATGTTTTGCCGCTTCCGCGTACATCTTTTCTGCCAGCATCAGTTCTGCCAGGTGCAGCCGCAAGGGAATATTGTCGGGCGACAATGCCAGCGCCTCCTCTAAATTCCTGATGGTTTCATTCATGAGAAAAAGTCAAAAGTAAAAAGTAAAAATTCAAAAGTAAAAAGTAAAAAATGCTACCGGCAAGGGGTAACTGCTAACTGCTAACAGCTAATAGCTAACAGCTAACAGCTAACACCTGCTAATACAGCAACCGGACTTTAATGGTCTCTTTCAATTCTTTTAGTAGTTGCAGGGCCTGGTTGGATAATTTTTTATCTACATCCAGCACCACATAGCCTACTTCATCATTTGTTTTTAAATACTGTGCCAGGATATTAATATGATGTTGTGAAAGCGCAGTATTGATTGCTGACAAAACACCCGGCACATTGTTGTGTATGTGCAGGATGCGGTGTGTGCCTTCCTGTGGCGGCAGGCTTAAAGACGGAATGGTATGTGAACCGGTACTGCTGCCCATTTCGAGGTAGCGGAACAATTTGTTGCTGACATCTTCCCCAATATTCATTTGTGCTTCCTCGGTAGAACCACCAATATGCGGTGTAAGAATTACATTGGGCAGGTTTTGCAGGGGCGATTGAAATATATCCCCATTTTTTTCAGGCTCCCAGGGAAACACATCAATGGCAGCGCCGGAAAGCTGTTCTTCCCGGAGTGCTTTTGCCAGTGTATCCAGTTCCACCACTTCACCCCTCGCATAATTGATAAGGATGCTGCCTTTCTTAAAGAATTTTATGTTTGATTTATTTATCAGGTTTTTGGTCTGTGCCGTTTCAGGTACATGAAGGGTTATGATATCGCTATGGCTCAATACGTCTTTGAGGCTTTTTTTTGATACGGCATTGCCCAGGGGTAGTTTTGTCACAGTATCGTAAAAAATCACCTTCATACCAAGTCCTTCTGCCAGCACACTTACCTGCGATCCGATGTTTCCATAGCCAATTATACCCAGTGTTTTTCCCCGCAACTCATAACTGCCTTTCGCCTCTTTTTTCCAGATGCCCTGGTGGGCTGCTGTGTTTTTATCGGGTATACGGCGGATTAACATAATGGAAAGTCCTATGACCAGTTCTGCCACACTACGGGTATTGCTGTAGGGTGCATTAAATACCACCACACCATTCTGGCGCGCACTTTTTAGATCTACCTGGTTTACCCCTATGCAAAAACAACCAATTGCCTGTAGTTTTTTGGCGGCATCCAGTATATTTTTGGTGATTTGTGTTTTGGAGCGTATGCCCAGCAGGTGTACGTCTTTGATCTCTTTAATAAGTTGTTCTTCAGATAAAGCGCCACCCAGTTTTTTTACGGATGAATAGCCTGCATCTTTGAATTGTTTAACAGCTGCATCACTTATATTTTCTAAAAAAAGGATGTTAATTTTCTCTTTGGGATAGCTGGTTGTCTTTTTTTCTGGTGCCATTTAAAGGTTGATTCTCTTGTGAGCCGCAAATATCCTTTATTCACATCATACAATAAAAAACGGCTGTTAGCATTATTATAAAGTATAGCATTATATTTGTATATAAGAGTCCGATTAACCATTTCAGCATGTTCCTTTTAAAAACCATCTTACCGTTTGCGGCAGTATTATGCCTTTTAACAGCCTGTAACGAGCGGGCCAGTACACAGAACGCCCCTGCACGGGCAGATTCGGGCGTTTACAGCGCCACTATCCCGCCGACCCTTTCAAAAGAGAAATTCCGCCAATATAACAACGCCTGTAACAGCTTTTTCGACTCCCTTTTATTGCGCCGCGGGGCTTTCAACGGCAGCATACTGGTGGCGAAAGACGGCAACATTGTGTATGAAAAATATGCCGGTTTTTCCAATCCGGCCACCCGCCAGGATTCACTGGGTATGAACAGCGCCTTTCACCTGGCGTCGGTTTCAAAGACATTTACTGCCATGGCGGTGTTAAAAATGTGGGAAGAAGGTCGCCTGTCAATAGAAGATTCACTGGGTAAATTTTTTCCAAATTTTCCCTATCGCGGCATCACGGTTAAAATGCTGCTGAGCCATCGCAGTGGCTTACCCAATTATGTACATTATCTTGATTTGAGTGGTTGGGATAAAAAGAAGATGGTGAATAATGCAGATGTGCTCACCTCTCTTTATATGATGAAACCGCCGCTGGAATTTCCTTCAGGCAAACACTTCAGTTATTGCAATACCAATTACGCAGTGCTGGCCCTGATTATTGAAAAAGTATCAGGACAGTCTTACGCCACCTACCTGAAACAAACTTTTTTTACGCCGTTGCACATGAACGACACGTATGTTTTTAATTTGAACGACACCGCCAGGGCAATGCCTTCCTTTGAATACAATAACCGTGCTTTCAAACTTGAATTCCTGGATGCCGTGTATGGCGATAAAAACGTGTACAGTACCGTAAGAGATATGTTGAAGTGGGACCAGGCCCTGTATGCCGGCGGAATGTTTAAACAGGCAACGCTTGATTCTGCATTTTCGGGTTATAGTTTTGAAAAAGAAGGCAAACGCAATTACGGGCTTGGCTGGCGGATGACTTTTTTAGACAATGGCAAAAAACTATTGTATCACAATGGCTGGTGGCATGGAAACAACACTGCGTTTATCCGGCTCACCGATGAAAAAGCTACCATAATAGTGCTGGGCAATAAATTCAACCGCCGTATCTATGCCAGCAAACATGCGGCTGATATTTTTGGCAATTACCTGCAAAATGGCAATACAGGTGAAGAAGTTGAAAGTACCGCTACAGGCGGTGGTGAACCCAATGCCGTTGCAAAAAAACGTCGCGCTCACCAGACACACCATCGCCGCGCTCACCACAGAAGGTAAACCCCCTTACCCCCTAAAGGGGAGAAATGATTTTCTGAAGGATAGCTTTTTAAAAGAAACAATTGCATTTCATTATTAGATGGATGCTGTCGCCGTTGCTGGTATTGTCACCAACAACCCGAAGCAAAGGTGAAATACCGGAATGCGGTGCCGACCGCATCTTTCTTGATTTGCTGGTAATTTTTGCGCGTAGCCAATCTCAAAATCAAGCAATCTCAAAATCAGCAATGTTTATCTTATTTCATTCTCACCATCATGAAAATCCGCGTTCCATTGTATTCAATTTTGAGATTGCTGATTGCGTGATTTCTTGATTTGTTGACAATTTTGGACGTTACAAATCTCAAAATCAAGCAATCTCAAAATCAGCAATGTTTATCTTATTTTATCCTCACCATCATAATAATCTGCGTTCCATCAGACCCGTAAAGGCATTTTCCACATTCATCACATTTTCACATTATTCTTATCTTCAGGCAATGTTAATTCTATCCGCCAAACAGATACACGACTGGGATGCCTATACCATACAGCATAAACCTATCAGTTCTGTAGATTTAATGGAAACAGCCGCTGCCCGCTGCCTGCAATGGCTGCAGCAAAACAATTTGCTCAACCAGCCTTATTATATCTTTTGCGGAAAGGGCAATAACGGTGGCGACGGATTGGCCATTGCGCGCCTGCTTTCGGGTAAAGGCATAAAGGTTGCTGTCTATATTATTGAGCTCGGACAGAAAGGAACCGGCGATTTCCAGGCCAACCTGGCGCGGCTGCACCAGACCGATGTTTCTATTCATTATATTCAATCGGCCGACCATTTTCCCACCATTCCTAAATCACATTTTGTTGTGGATGCGCTTTTTGGAACCGGGCTAAACCGTCCACTTACCGGACTGGCAGCTGAGCTGGTGTCATTTATAAACAGCTGTATGAACCCGGTCATTGCTATCGACATACCCAGCGGCTTGCTGGCGGATACCAGTTCGGTGGGCTACCCTGTTGTAAAAGCCATGCACACACTCAGTTTTCAGTGTCTTAAAATGGCATTCCTGATGGCGGAAAATGAACCGTTTACAGGTGCAATACACGTGCTGGATATCGGTTTGCTCATTAACTTTTTGCAGGGCGTTACCTATGAGGCGCTGCTGGTAGAAGAAGACATTATAAAAGCCATGTACCGGCCGCGGCAACGGTTCAGTCACAAAGGTAATTTTGGACATGCAGCATTGATTTGCGGCAGTTACGGGTTTATGGGTGCGGCTACACTTGCAGCCAATGCCTGCCTGCGCGCAGGTGTAGGTAAGCTTACCTGTCATATTCCGGCATGCGGGTACACCATTATGCAAATTGCAGCACCCGAAGCCATGAGTAAAACATCCACCGGCAACCATCATATTGAAGATATTGACGGCCTGGATAAATACCAGGCAATAGGTGTCGGTCCGGGCATTGGCGTAATCGAAAGTCATGCTGCATTGCTGGAAAACATTTTTTCATCTTTCAAAAAACCATTGGTCATTGATGCCGATGCACTTACGGTATTATCGCGGCATCCGCAATTGTTGTATAACATTACACCCTTTTCCATTCTTACACCCCACCCCACAGAATTTGACCGACTGTTCGGCAAATCGGCCAATGATTTTGCAAGGATGCGCCTCGCCCAGGAAAAAGCCAAAGCATTGCAGCTCATTATTATTCTGAAAGGGCACCGCAGTTTTATAGCTATGCCGGGCGGCAACAGTTTCTTTAACAGCACGGGCAACCCGGGTATGGCAACGGGCGGAAGCGGAGATGTGCTAACGGGCATCCTTACTTCTTTATTAGCCCAGCAATACCCGCCGGAGCAAGCTGCATTATTGGGCGTTTATTTGCACGGACTTGCAGGTGATCTGGCAGCGGCCCGGTTAACAGAGGAAGCAATGATTGCCAGTGATATCACCCAGCATTTAGGCAAAGGTTTCCGGTATTTAAAACACTGACCAAAGGGGCAACAGTTCATAAGACAGGCAGACTCAACTTAAAAATTTTAATTAATATATCCTGTGAACGGCTCATGCATGCTGTTAATGGCTAAACGATGTACAATATGTTTGCAAATGCTGCAGTATTTGCATAAATTGCCCGTATAAACCTGTTGATTTACTTTTTATACAAGAATATTTTAGACATAGGTGAAAACCCTTATCTTTGATTCAGGTAGCCTCCATTAAACCTCCCATTAAACCCAGTCCCAGGTTCACTAAATCCAAACTTGCCTTTCAGGCATTACCAACTTTAATATCAAACATGATAACAACGCTACCCGGAGAAAAATGGAAAGAAGTATCATTTGACTTCAAGTTTACGAATGATTACCATTTACAAGTATCTAATATGGGCCGTCTCAAGGCTTTTAACAAGTTTTCTGATGGCGAACTTTTACAAGGGTCTACTATTAATGGTTATCGCATCATTCGTTTAAAACTGTACAAACCCAAGGATAAAAAAACCAGGGATATTCTTACTGCGCAACACCAGCAGGTGCTTTCCGCCCAGGAAAAAATAAATGCAAAAAAACATGCACTCCTGTCGAAAAAAAGAAACGACCCGGCCGCCAAAAAATTGAAACAGGAAATTGCAGATGCAACCGCCAATATAAAAAACATGAAAGCCGCTTTGCGCAAAGCGCGCCAGCAGGATATCAAAAACAGGACCATGCACTTCCATTCACTGATTCACCGCATGGTAGCCGAATATTACTGCAAGCCCAAGTCGCCCAAACACTCCGTTGTTGGCCATATAGATTACGACAAAATGAACAATAAAGCCAGTAATCTGAAATGGATGACGCCGGAAGAAAACTATAAACACCAACAATCCAGCCCGTTTGTTATTGCCGAAAAAAGAGACCGCGTTACCATTTATAAAGATCACCCGCGTGGGGCTAAACTGACAGTTGATAAAGTGAAGGAACTCAAGAAATTGATCAAAGAAGGCAAAAAGATAAAATCGCTGGTTAAGAAATTTAAAATTACCGATACACAGATACTTCGTATTAAAAGAGGCGAGAACTGGGCCAGCGTAGAACCCGCCAAATAAAACGTTGGATTAATTAAACTAATTATTAATCAGCAATTTAATATTGCTGATTTTTTTTGCCTCCGGCAGCGCACACAACCACCGGTACGATAAACTTTTGCCAGTTGCAACACAAAGAAAAATGAAGGAGGAGGTGCGCAGTTAAAGTGATTGTTGCTGATAGTGCGTTTTCGCCATTGCTTATCAGTGACGTATACGCAGACGGTTGATTAAATAATATTTACTTCCCGTTCCAGCGTTACCCGGAATTTTTGTTCTACACTTTCCAAAATGTCTGTGCTGAGATCATAGATTTCTTTGCCGGTGGCGTTGCCATAGTTCACCAGCACCAACGCCTGTTTGGCATGGCAGCCCGCATCTCCCTTGCGGTATCCCTTCCAACCGCATTGCTCTATAAGCCAGCCAGCAGCCAGTTTCACTGAACCATGCGCTGCCGGGTAAGCTATTATTGATGGAAATTGTTCTTTTAATTGCTGATACATCCGGTCTGTTACCAGCGGGTTTTTAAAAAAACTGCCAGCATTGCCATACACTGCGGGGTCGGGCAATTTTGACGACCGAATACGTATAACGGCATCCGATATGGCTTTTACAGACAGCTGTTGTACACCGGCATGCGCAAGCTCCTGCGCAATGGCGCCGTAACTTGTATTGAACACAGGCTTTTTGCGCAGCTTGCAGGTAACAGAAAGAATGGCAAACTGGTCTTTATACTTATTTTTAAAAACACTTTCCCTGTAGCCAAAGCCGCAATCCTGCAGGCCGAAGCGAACAATGGTCTTGTCGCCCAGGTGAAAAGCTTCCAGCTCATGAAACACATCTTTTATCTCCACACCGTAAGCCCCAATATTCTGCATGGGACTGGCGCCCGTATTACCTGGTATCAGTGATAAGTTTTCCACGCCGCCCCAGTTGCGGTCAATACAAAACATCACAAAGCGGTGCCAGTTTTCGCCGGCGCCGGCTTTTACATATACAAATGCATCATCTTCACGAACCACTTCAATACCCTTTATTTCATTTTTAAGCACCAACCCGCTGAAGTTGCCTGTAAATAATATATTGCTGCCGCCTCCAAGAAGAAGCCGCTCTATGGCAGGTTGTTGTGCCATGAGTTCGGCCAGTTCATCTGCCCCGGTAAAAGAAGCAAAATATTTTGCCATGGCAGGTATTCCGAAAGTATTGAATGGTTTAAGTGCTATATTTTCCTGAATTTGCATAAGTAAATGCTTCAACAGGCAAAATACATAAAAATATGAGAGCAATTCTTATTGGTGCAACCGGTTTAATAGGCGGATTGTTGCTGGATAAACTACTGAAGGATCCGGTGTTTTCAAAAATTAAATTGATTTCAAGAAGAGCAGCGGGCATACAACATAACAAACTGGAAGAAGTGATCATTCATTTTGATGATGAAGCCTCGTTCAGAAAAGAAATCACCAGCGCAGATTTGTTGTTTTCATGTGTAGGGACTACTCAAAAACAGGTAAAAGGCGATAATGACGCTTACCGTAAAATTGATTTCGATATACCTGTACATGCCGCAAGATATTGTGCAGCGCAAAACATATCCAAGTTCCTGCTGGTATCATCTGTGGGCGCCAATGCCGCCAGCAGTAATTTTTACCTGCGTTTAAAAGGTGAAACAGAAGCGGCCGTATTGAGTCAGTCCATACCATCCGTTTATATCATGCGTCCGTCTATGTTATTAGGCAAACGCGCCAATTCCAGGCTGGGAGAAGATATAGGGCAACCAGTTATGAGGTTTCTGTCGCTTTTTTTCTTCGGTGGTCTCACAAAATACAAAGCCATTCATGCCAATGATGTGGCCCTTGCAATGCTTGCGGCTTCTAAACAAACGGTTACCGGCAAATTTATTTGTGAGTATGAGCAAATGAAAAAGATGGGGTGAGGATTGTGTTGGGTGTTAAGTGTTGTGTGTTTTGTATAACGTGTGATCATACTTTCCGCCGTTCCGCCGTTGTTGGTGTTTTCACCAACAACCCTAAGCAAAGGCGAATTCAATTTTGAGATTGCTGATTGCGTGATTTCTTGATTTGCTGGTAATTTTCTCGCGTAGCCAGTCTCAAAATCAGCAACGGTTATCTTATTTTATCATTACCATCCTAAAAATCTGTGTTCTATCAGACCGGCAAAAGCAATACCACATTTATTTCATTCATCACATTATATCAGAATTGCAGTAAAAACGAAGTCCCCTCTCCTTCCGTGCTTTGTACCTGCATGGTGCCTTTGTGCAGCATCATAATTTGTTTGCAAAGGCTGAGACCTATACCACTGCCATGTTTTTTTGTACTGAAAAAAGGGATGAAGATTTTATCTATCACTTCTTCGGTCATACCAGTACCATTGTCTGATACTTTTACAATGGTTTTTTTGTTGTTGGCCACGTAGGCAGACAGGATAATGCGTGGTTCCGTTTTTTCCTTTACGGCTTCAATGGCATTTACCAGCAGGTTAATGAGTACCTGCTCCAGCAGGTTGGTATCTGCTTCCAGTTGCAGATCGGTGTCTTTGAGAATAATTTCAAGATCAATATTTTTTTGTTCCAGCGTTGGCAGCATGAGATGGTGCAGGTTCTCGAACAAATTGCGCACATAAATTTTGCGGAGGTTGAGGGTGGTAATCTTATTGAGGTTACGGTAGGTCTCCGCAAATTTAAGTAACCCCTCGCTCCTTCTTTTGATGGTATCGATGCCCAGTTCCAGGTCGTCTACCGCACCGGTTTCATTGTTGAGCAGATTAACAGATTGTTTTAACCGGCTTTTTAAAGTTTCCGCCAGAGAGGAAATAGGTGCAATGGAATTCATGATTTCATGCGTCATTACACTCAGCAGTTTTTGCCATGCTTTTGATTCGGTCTCATCCAGCGCTTCATTTACATTTTGAAAAGCGATGAGTTTAAATTTTTTGCCTTCGGTCTGAAAAGCAGTAGCGGATAGCAATATTTTGAAAGAAGATTTGTCGTGATGCGCAGTAGCAATCTTTCCCTCGCCGGGTTTTAAAATAATAATGCTGTTGTATAGTTGTCCGTCTCTTTTTGCAAGCGAATGAATCGTTTTCAGATAAGGCAGCTGCAGCAGGTTTTTCAGGGCTTCGTTCATCCAGACTACTTCGCCGGATTCTTCCTGGTAAGAAAGAATGCCGGTGTCTACCAGTTCCAGTATCTTCTGAACATACTGGTATTGGGTTTCCTTTTCCTTGCTGATAACTTTAAACGTAGTGTTGATTTCATTGAAACCCTGGCGAAGCGGCTGCAGGTCAACAGGGGCGTGTTTTACATCGAAATAACGCGAGAAATCACGGTAATGTACAGACTCCACAAACTGATCCAGCTCATCATGTGCTTTTTTCTGGAAGCGGTAAAAATCATTGAGCTGATAAATTAATATCGGGGTAAGTATGATAAGGTATACGTACAATCCTTTTACATAAAGTCCTTTTACCACTATATACGAAGCGGCGCCCAATACCAGGAACAATAGTATGACTCGTATAAAAATCCGCCACTCGGTAGTCTTGAAAAGCATAAATAATAAATGAAAAAGGAGGTTTTGAAAACTGAAACCACAACGAATCTCCGCAATAATTAATTAATAATTTTAATTAACTAAATATCATATTTACTCAGCCTCCTGTACAGGGCGGTGCGGGTTAGGCCAAGCTCCTTTGCAGCCTTGGAAATATTGCCATTGTTTTTTTCTATGACCCGTAAAATGGTGTTTTTTTCAATGGCGCTCAATTTAGATTCTGCCGGTTCCTCATCCTGAACGCCGGCGCTTTCTATGGGTGAGAAGATAATGTCTTTGGCCTCCAGCACATTGCCATCGCTCATGATTACTGCACGTTCTATGCTGTATTGCAGTTCACGGATATTACCCGGGTAATGATAATGCAATAATTTATCCAGTGCTTTTTCATCGAATTCCAGTACGGGTTTCAAATATTTATTGCTGTAGATTTTACTGAAATGGCGCGCCAGCAGAATAATGTCTTCTCCGCGTTTGCGCAATGGCGGTACTACAATCTCCACCGTATTGATGCGGTATATAAGATCTTTACGGAAGCGGGTTTCATTGGCCAGTTCCATTAACGGTACGTTGGTGGCACAAATAAGGCGGATGTCTACCGGTACAGATTCATTGGAACCCAGCCTGGTAATTTGCCTGTTCTGCAATACGCTCAGCAATTTGGCCTGCTGCTGCAGGGTAATATTGCCTATTTCATCCAGGAATAAGGTACCGCCATTGGCAGATTCAAACCGGCCTACCCGGTCTTCACGGGCATCTGTAAACGCACCTTTTTTATGCCCGAATAATTCGCTCTCAAAAAGTGTTTCGGTGAGGGCGCCCACGTCTACTTTTACAAACGGCTTGTCTGCGCGCATGGAATGCTGGTAAATGGCTTTGGCAATAAGATCTTTACCGGTACCATTTTCTCCGAGTATCAGTATATTGGCATCTGTTGGTGCTATCTTCTCAACTTTAAACAGAATTTCGCGGATGACATCGCTTTCGCCGATAAGGTCTTTGCCGGTTAAGAGCTCTGGTTTTGGAACGGCAGTCTGCCCGGTCTTGCTGGCATTTCTTTTGAGCGCATCTTTAATGGTGTCAATTAATTTTTCGTTGTGCCAGGGTTTTACCACGAAATCGGCTGCGCCTTCTTTCAGTGAACGCACGGCCAGGTCAATATCGCCGTAGGCAGTAATCATAATAACGGCCGCAGCTGATCTGAACTCCCTGATCTTCCTCAACCAGAACAAACCTTCATTTCCGGTATTGATGGAACTATTGAAATTCATATCGAGCAGGATCAGGTCGAAAGGTTGTTTCGACAGCTGCGCCCGGATATTCTCCGGGTTCTTTTCCGTAATTACTTCACGGGCTTCCGTTTTCAGCAGCAGGCGTACGGCAGTCAGAACATCTATATCGTCATCAATTACCAGTATCGAGGCATTCTTCAGATTCAAAATTGGGTCAGTTTTATGCGTTTACTTAGTGTTCAGCTTTTAGCTATTAGCTTTTAGCAGTTAGCGGTTATAATTTTCTTCAACTATCAGCTGGTAACCGGCACTAATAGCTAAATGCTTAGCGCTAACAGCTTCTTTCTACAATTATACCATAAATGCAAATACATGATAAACAATTTTTAAGAATTAACATGATAATTTAAGATTGTATCAAAAGCGAACACCTTTTGTAACATTACCGGACAATAACGAAAGGTATCGTAGTATAATAAATTGAAAATCATAGCGCTGGCACACTGGCACATTCTTATCTATACATGTGCCGGAAGTTTCTTTGTTGTTTGTTAAGCTACGCCGGGTAGCCAGCCTGGCGTAGCTTTTAAAAATTAAAAGTATTTATTAAAATGGATAGAGTTATAGAAAAAAGGACCTGGACTACGAAGCGCATATTAACGATTGGCGGAATTGTGGCTATTGTGGCGCTTATTAGCGCCAGCTATTATTTTACATCGGGAAAAACAAAACTGAACCAGGATACAGACCGGCTAACCATCAGCGAAGTTAAAAAAGGACCTTATAAAGACAATATCCCGGTAAACGGTGTGGTATTGCCGCTCACTTCCATTTACCTGGATGCCACCGAAGGTGGCCGTGTGGAAGAAAAATATGTGGACGATGGTGCGCAAATGAAAAAAGGCGAACCCATTCTGCGTATGTCTAACACGGATTTAATGATGACCATGATGAGCTCGCAGAACAATGTGTACAACACGCTCACGCAAATGCAGATTAACCAGAATGCCGCATCCCAGAACACGGTAAACAAAAGGACTTCAATGGCCGACGTGGAAAGTCAGTACAATGAAGCCGAACGTATATTTAACCTCGACAAACGCCTCTACTCAGAAAAGGCAATTGGTTTGCAGGAATTTAAACAGGCGGAGAACAACTACAACTATTACAGGCAAAAGAAACAGCTGACCGAACAGATATTATCGCAGGATTCTATTTCACGTGCGCAGCAGGCCGCACAGGACAAAAGATCATACCAGGGCTCTCAGCAAGCGCTGACCATAATGGAAAAGAAAGTGGGCGATCTGATAGTACGGGCACCTGTAGATGGACAGCTTACCTCACTGGATGCGGAAATAGGCGAAAATAAAAACAAGGGACAACGCCTCGGACAGATAGATGTATTAAGCGGTTTCAAAGTGCGGGTGAATGTAGACGAACATTACCTCTCGAGGATTTTTGTTGGACAAACCGGCGATTTCACTTTTGCCAACAAATCATATAAACTTAAGATCAAAAAAGTTTTTACGCAGGTACTTAATAATACCTTCCAGGTAGACATGGAATTTGTAGGGGAAGTGCCACAGGGCATCCGCCGCGGACAAACACTACAGATTGTACTGGCCTTAAGCGACGAAACAACGGCCATCCTGTTACCCAAGGGAGGATTTTTTCAGCAAACCGGTGGAAACTGGATATTCAAAGTAAGCGAAGACGGAAAAACAGCAATCCGTGTAGACATTCAGCTGGGCCGCCAGAGCATTGATTATTATGAGGTACTGGGCGGACTTAACCCGGGCGACAAAGTGATTACCAGCAGTTATGAGAACTATGGAAACATACAGGAACTGGTTTTAAAGAAATAAACAAGCACCATTATACCATTAAACTTTATTTTATGAAACAAAAAATAATTTACATCGTCCTTCTGATTGTATGCATGTATTTTCCCGCTACATCAAGGGAATGCGGCAAGGTTTTGCAGTCAGTTGTACCGGCAAACGCGCTGGCCATGATAAAAAAACCAATGGCTTCGGCAGAACCGGACAGCAATTTACCGGTGTCGCTGTTCAGCAAACTGCTGCTAAAACTGTAACTTAACCAGGTGACGGTCCGTCTTACAAATAAAACAACCATTTTATAATACCAATCTTTTCAATCTAAACTGTATAAAGATGATAAACATTACCGGTCTTGAGAAAATCTACCGCACCGAAGAAGTAGAAACCGTGGCATTAAACAAATTATCGTTTGAAGTAAAAGACGGTGAATTTGTTGCCGTAATGGGCCCCTCCGGCTGTGGTAAATCTACTTTACTCAATATTCTTGGATTACTGGATGATCCCGATGACGGTAGTTTTTTATTCAATGGTATTGAAGTAGCTAAATTCAATGAGCGCAAACGCGCCGAACTGCGCAAACGCAATATCGGTTTTGTGTTCCAGAGTTTTAACCTCATTGATGAACTGACTGTATTTGAAAACGTTGAATTGCCGCTGATATACCTTGGTATTAAAAGCGATGAAAGAAAAAAACGTGTGGAAGAAGTGCTGGATAAAGTACAGATCATGCACCGCCGCAATCACTACCCCCAGCAGCTGTCGGGCGGTCAGCAACAGCGTGTGGCCGTTGCCCGTGCGGTGGTAAATAAACCTAAACTGATACTGGCCGATGAGCCTACCGGTAACCTGGACAGCAGCAACGGTAACGAAGTAATGGAAATGCTGACTGATCTCAATGAACAGGGCACTACCATCATTATGGTTACGCACAGCGAACACGATGCTCGTTACAGCCATCGCATCATTCGTATGCTCGATGGACAAACGGTAACAGAGAATATCCTTGTTTAAGAAAAGCTTTTAGCTGTTAGCTATTAGCTGTTAGTTGTGCAGCAAACCCTAATAGCTAATGGCTAAATGCTAATAGCTGCTCTATGCTAAAGAACTATTTCAAGATAGCTTTTCGCAACCTGTGGAAAAGCAAAGGCTATACATTTATCAATATTCTTGGTCTTACAATAGGTATGGCAAGCGCCATACTTATTTTGTTATGGATACAGAATGAACTGAGTTACGACCGGTCTTATCCGAAATCTGACAGGCTGTACACCATGTTTAACCGCGATAAATTTGATGGTGCACTACATGCATGGAATTCTACTCCCAAAATAATGGCGCCTACCATTAAACACGATTACCCGGAAGTGGAAGAAGTAACCCGTTACAATAACATTACCTTTCTGACAACGGTGGGCGAAAAAAAACTAAATGTGAGGGGGGCCTTTGCAGACAGCGGCTTCCTGAACATGTTTGGTTTTCCACTTGTTTCAGGTAATGCCACACAGGCCCTGGCAGGCAACTATAATATAGTACTTACGCAAAAAATGGCCATTAAGCTGTTTGGCAATGAAGATCCCCTGGGTAAAACGGTGCGTGTAGACAGCAATGCCAATTTTACCGTTAGCGCCGTTCTGAAAGATTTGCCCAATAACACGTCTTTCAAATTTGAATACCTGCTGCCCTGGGCATTCATGGAAAAACTGGGATGGAACGATAAATTCTGGGGTAATAATTCTGTAAACACCTATGTACTTTTAAAACCGGGTGGTTCACAAACAGCTTTTGATAACAAAGTAAAAGACATTACCACCAGTCATTCTGAGGAAACTGCCAAAGTATTTTCTTACCCGGTTAGTAAAATGCACCTGTATGGTAAAAGCGAAAACGGCAAACTGGTAGGTGGCCAGATAGAAACGGTACGGCTGTTTGCCATCATTGCATTGTTTATTTTACTGATTGCCTGTATCAATTTCATGAACCTTTCTACAGCGCGCAGCGAAAAACGGGCTAAAGAAGTGGGCATCCGTAAAGTAGCAGGTGCCTTGAAAAAATCATTGATACTGCAATTCATTGGCGAAAGCGTTTTGCTGGCGGCTTTTGCATTCATTGTTGCCCTGTTTGTTGTACAGATAAGCCTGCAGTCGTTTAATGAACTGGTGGGCAAAGAACTGTTTATAGAGTACCGCAACCCGCTCTACTGGCTTTCAGCGCTTGCCTTTATTTTGTTTACAGGAATACTGGCCGGCAGCTATCCTGCATTTTACCTTTCTTCTTTTACACCCGTAAAAGTGTTGAAAGGAACTTTTAAAAAGGCCAATGCACTGGTTACACCGCGTAAAATTATGGTGGTGATGCAATTTACATTTGCCATTATTCTTATCATCAGTACCATTATTGTACAAAACCAGATTCAGTTCGCACAAAACAGGGATGCCGGCTACAACCGGAATAACCTTATTTATGCATTTACACAGGGAGATGTTGATAAAAACTACCTGCCCATAAAACAGGACCTGCTAAACAGCGGCGCCGTTATTTCGTTAACAAAATCTGCTAACCCCATCACACAACGCTGGAGTGATGGCTGGGGATATATATGGCCCGGAAGCACCGAGTCTGATAAAAAACTGGATTTTGTTCGTCTTGGGTCAGATGCAGACCTGGTAAAAACCATCGGCATAAAACTGCTGGAAGGAAGGGATATTGATATTTATAATTATCCCAATGATACCACCGCCATGCTGCTGAATGAGTCTGCAGTAAAAGCCATGCGGCTCACCAACCCCATTGGACAACAAGTAAGACGCGAGGGCGATCATATATGGACGGTAGTAGGCGTGGTAAAAGATTTTATATTGGAATCGCCTTTCGAAAAAAAGGTTAATCCCATGATGATCATCGGCCCTGCGGATAATTATTTCCAGATTATTCACATGAAGCTGAATGCTGCGAATAATACAACCGAAAATATAGCCCGGATAGAAAAAATATTTAAGCAGTACAATCCTCAATACCCGCTAGACTACGTATTTGCCGATGAATCTTATGCCAGAAAATTCAAAGAACAGCAGCGTACCGGTACACTGGCATTGCTTTTTGCAGGCCTGACCATTTTTATATCGTGTCTGGGTTTATTTGGACTGGCAACTTATATGGCAGAAAACCGGGTAAAGGAAATTGGTGTACGCAAAGTGCTGGGTGCTTCGGTTTTCAGCATCACCTCGCTGCTGTCGAAAGATTTTTTAAAACTGGTGATTGTATCGCTGCTGATTGCTTCGCCGGTTGCCTGGTGGGCAATGGACAAATGGCTGCAAAACTATTCGTACCATATTACCATCAGCTGGTGGGTATTTGCAGGTGCCGGTATATTGTCTGTACTGATTGCACTGGCAACCGTTAGCTACCAGTCGGTGCGCGCCGCAATATCCAACCCCGTAAAAAGCCTGCGTTCAGAATAAATACAATGTGGTGTGCGTACAGGTGGCAATGGAAAATGAAGTTGCATATAACATGAGAATGACCTATGAAAGAATCGGTGACCATTTATATTAAAATGCCTGCCTGGATAATGCAGGTATTGTTCAATGCCCTTTCATATAATAGAAATTCTCAGCTATGCTTACAAACTATTTTAAAATTGCCATCAGGAACCTGCTAAAGTACAGGTTTATCTCATTTATAAATTTGTTCGGACTAACGGTAGGCCTTTGTTGCTGCCTTCTTATTACCACCTATATTCTCAATGAACTGAGTTATGACCGGTACAACGCAAATGCCGCCAATGTGTACCGCGTTACCCGCTCATTCAATAACCAGGATGGTGTTGTATCATTGAAGCTGAGCACGGTATCCCCGCCTTTTGGCTACTATATGCCAGGCGATTTCCCGGAAATAAAAAAGCTCACCCGCCTGTACGATAACGGCATCAGCGCATTTCGTTACAATGATAAACTCATCAATGAAGACCATATGTTTTTCGCTGATGAAAACCTGTTCGATGTTCTTACGGTAAAAGTGCTGAAGGGAAACCCCAAAACCGCCCTGCTGGATCCATATAATGTAATGATGACCGAAGAGACGGCTAAAAAATATTTTGGCAATGACGATCCTATTAACAAGGTGATTCGGTACAACAACCAGGTAAACCTGAAAGTCTCCGGTATCTACCAGCCGTTTCCGGCCAATGCGCATGTTCATCCAGCCATGATGGTTTCTTTCAATACCATGAAAGACTCCCTGGTATATGGAGAAGAACAGATCCGCACCAACTGGGGCAATAATTCATTTTTTACCTATCTCCTGCTGCCGGCAGGTACTGATCCTAAAAAGCTGGAAGCACGTTTCCCTGCTTTTCTTGATAACCACATGGCCGGCCAGTATGGTGGTAAACAACCTTCCAAATTTACAAAACTGGAGTTGCAGAAACTCACAGATATCCACCTGTACTCCCACACTGACTATGAAGCCGAGCCCAACAGCGATATAAAACGTGTTTATGTATTTGCAGCCATTGCTTTTTTTATTCTCCTGATTGCCTGCATCAACTATATGAACCTTTCTACCGCCCGCTCGGCTTTGCGTGCAAGGGAAATTGGTATCCGCAAAGTAATTGGCGCCCGAAAAAAAGAATTGATCATCCAGTTTCTGAGCGAGTCTGTGTTATTGTCGTGGGTAGCCATCCTGCTTGCCATTGGCCTGCTTGTTCTCACCATACCCTGGCTGAATAAAATGACCGGGCAGCAATTATCATCAGCCACATTACTTAAATGGCAGGTAGTTGTACCCGTATTGCTGGCCCCTTTTGTGGTGGGTATTCTTTCGGGTATTTACCCTGCTCTTTTTATGTCTGGCTTTCAGCCGATAAAAACATTGAAAGGTTTGTTTAAACCCGGCGGCGGAAGTATATCATTCAGAAAGATATTGGTAGTTACCCAATTCTCTATTTCAATAATATTGATAATTACTACGGCCGTTGTATTCCGCCAGTTGCATTATATGCAGCAAAAATCGCTGGGCTTTAACCGTGACCAGATTGTTGTCATGAACTACAGCAATGAAATGAGCAAACAGTATGAATCTTTCCGGAACGAATTACTATCCGACGCCAGTTTCAAAGATGTTGCACGTTCCAGCCGCATCCCCAGCGGACGGTTACTGGATAATATGGGTGCCGCTACCCTCTCTGGCGATTCTTTGCAACCCACTACCACCGATATAAAATTTGTTGCCATTGACTACGATTTTATTCCCACGTATGGCATGGCCATTTCTGCCGGCAGAAATTTTTCAAAAGAGTTTGGCACCGATACTGCCAATTTTATTCTTAATGAACTGGCCGCAAAATCGCTGGGCTGGACGCCCCGTGATGCAGTTGGAAAAGATTTTAAATATGGAAATGCGAGGGGGCATATTATTGGAACCGTCAAAGACTTTCATTTTGAAAGCCTGCACCAGCCCATTGTGCCCATGATTTTTATTATGCTTCCACCCTCACAAAGTTATTTCAACAACCTATCGGCAAAAATTGCAGGCAAAAATATACCTGCTGCACTGGAGCACCTGGAAAGGACCTGGCGAAAATTTGCACCCGAAACACCGTTCCAGTCAACCTTCCTCGACGAACGCTTTGACGCACTCTATAAATCAGAACAAAAACAGGGAAATATATTTACCGTCTTTGCCGGTATTGCAATATTGATTGCCTGTCTCGGACTGTTTGGACTTTCAGCCTTCACCATCACCCAGCGAATAAAAGAAATAGGAATTCGCAAAGTACTGGGCGCCAGTACAGGCAGTATTGTTGGATTGTTGTCGGCCGACTTTTTAAAACTGGTGGCTATTGCCGCAGTAATCGCTTTCCCTGTAGCCTGGTATGCCATGCACAACTGGTTGCAGGATTTTGCTTACCGCATCAATATGCCCTGGTGGATATTCATTTTAGCTGGTATCATTGCGGCGGTGGTAGCGCTGGCGACCATCAGTTTCCAGGCCATCAGGGCAGCATTGAGCAACCCGGTGAAGTCGCTGAGAACAGAGTGAAATGAAATTGCTGATTTTGTGATTGCGCGATTCTGAGAGTGGCACCTATGGTGCGAATACAATGGAACACAGATTTTCATGATTGTGATGATTTAAAAGGATAATACAATTGCTGATTTTGAGATTGCGTGATTTTGAGATTGATTGCGCACTAAGATTATCAACAAATCCCGAAATCCCGAAATCAGCAATCTCAAAATTGAAATCTATGTTAAAGAACTATCTTCTTGTGGCACTGAGAAACCTTAAAAGAAACAAGGTGTTCTCTTTTATAAATATTCTGGGGCTTGCACTGGGCATGGCCTGCAGCCTTCTTATTATCCTGTGGGTACAGGATGAGCGGAATATGGATGCATTTCATACCGGAAAATCCAGGTTGTTCAATATTTATGAGAACCAGTTTTTTGATGGGCGAATTCAATCGGGTTACTATACACCCGGTATATTGGGGCAGGAATTAAAAAAGAAAATTCCCGAGATTGAGTATGCCATCAATTACCAGATCTATTCCGATAAAGAAACTTTCCAGGTTGGTGATAAAATAATAAAGGAAGAAGGCGGTTATGCGGAAGCGGATTTTTTTAAGATGTTCAGTTTTCCATTGCTGGCAGGCAAACCGGCCACGGCATTAAATGACCCCAGCGCCATTGCTATTTCGAGAAAGATGGCGCGCCACTTTTTTGGTAGTCCGGATGCGGCCCTGGGCAAGACCGTGCGTTTCGAAAATAAAAAAGATTTTAAAGTAACCGCCGTATATGAAGACATGCCGCAAAACTCCAGTTTGAAATTTGATTTTGTAGCCAACTGGATGTTTTTCCTGGAACAAAATACCTGGGCAAAAGAATGGGGCAATAATGGCCCCGCCACCGCCATTATGTTGCGTGCAGATGCCAAGCCGATTATAGTATCGGGAAAGATCAAAAAATTTCTCGACAACTACAACAAAGAACAGGATAAAGGATTTCGTATTCAATTGGGCATGCAACGTTTTGATGCCATGTACCTCCACAGTAATTTCAAGAACGGCCTCATCAGCGGCGGTCGTATTGAATATGTAAGGCTCTTTAGTATCATTGCCATTTTCATTATGCTCATTGCCTGTATCAATTTTATGAACCTTACCACAGCGCGTTCGGTTAAACGCGCAAAGGAAATTGGCATCCGTAAAGTAGTAGGCGCTTTGCGCGGCATTCTTATCAGGCAGTTTATCGGCGAGGCCATCTTGCTGTCTTTTTTAGCCACCATAATTGCCGTATTGCTGGCGTTGCTGATGCTGCCGGCTTTTAACAGTCTTACCAGTAAACAAATTTCCTTTCCACTAAACAGCCTGGTTTTTTGGGGTGAGTTGCTGGTGCTCATTATTATTACCGGTTTTATTTCCGGTAGTTACCCCGCACTATTCCTGTCTTCTTTTAACCCCGCAACTGTTTTAAAAGGCACGTTGAAATTCAGTCCGGGCGCCGCTTTATTCCGCAAAGGACTGGTAGTTTTTCAATTTGTCTTGTCTATTGTGCTGATCATTGGCACTATAATGATTTCCAAACAGGTACATTATATACAAAGCAAAAATCTGGGCTTCGACCGCGAAAGCCTTATCTATGTACCGGTAGAAGGCGATCTGCGGCAGAAATATACTTTATTCAAAGAACAGGCATTAAGCATGCCCGGTATAAAACTGGTTACCCGCATGACGGAAACCCCTACCAATCTTGGCAGCAATACAGGCGGTGTTGACTGGGATGGAAAAGACCCTTCTACCCGGCCCATGTTTACACAGGCATCCATCGGGTATGATTTTGTGAAAACAATGAATATTAACATGGCTCAGGGCCGCGATTTCTCACGTGAGTTTGGCACCGACACGGCAAACTATCTTGTCAATGAAGCTGCGCTGCGCAGAATAGGTTACAAAGACCCCATTGGTAAGCGGCTAACATTCTGGGGAACAAAAGGCATCATAGTGGGCGTAATAAAAGACTTCCATTTTCAATCGATGCGCACACCGATAGAACCGCTGGTCCTGCGCCTGCGCGAAAAAGAAGACTGGGGTACCATATTGGTAAAAACTGAAAGAGGTAAATCAAAACAGGCAGTAACAAGCCTGGGCCAACTGTGTAAAACTTTGAACCCAAAATTTCCTTTTACTTATTATTTCGCCGACGAGGAATTCAATAAACTCTACAAAAGCGAATCTGTAATTGACAAGCTTTCCAACTACTTTGCGTTTTTGGCCATATTCATTTCCTGCCTGGGCTTATTGGGACTAGCCATGTTTACGGCCGAACAGCGCACCAAAGAAATTGGTATCCGCAAAGTACTGGGCGCAAGTGTTAGGGGACTGTTTGCTTTGTTGTCAAAAGAATTTTTGCAACTGGTATTTATAGCATTGATAATTGCGTCTCCGCTGGCATGGTGGGCAATGAACAGCTGGCTGCGCGATTATGAATACCGCACCAATATTAGCTGGTGGGTTTTTGCAGTGGCAGGTTTGTTTGCGGTCATTATTGCACTGGTAACTGTCAGCTTCCAGGCTATCAAAGCATCGCTGGCCAACCCGGTAAAATCGTTGAGAACAGAATGAAATGCAATTGCTGATTTTGGGATTTTGGGATTTTGAGATTGAGTGAAAATGCAATTGTTGATTTTGGGATTTAGTGATTTCGTGATTGGCCACCTTTAAAGTTATAAGCAAATCAAGAAATCAGGCAATCAGCAATCTCAAAATTGAATTCTATGGAACGCAGATTTATGTTTAAAGAAATCAGACATTTTTACATCAGAGAAATAAAACTATGATAAAAAACCTGCTGCTGGTTGCCATCCGCAACTTTAAACGCGATAAAGGATACAGTCTGCTGAACATTCTGGGACTTACCATAGGTATTACATTCAGCCTGTTCCTTATTTTTTATATAAAGGATGAGCTTGGCTATGACCGTTACAACAAAAAAGCAGATCGCATTTTCCGGGTCAATTCTTTTATAAAAGAAAAGGACAAGGATATGATGTACTGGGCCATCACCCCCTTTCCGCTGGGCCCGGCGCTGGCAAAAGATTACCCGGAAGTGGAAGAGGCTGTGCGGTTTGTAGGCAATGGCCGCACTATGTACAAAAATGGCGAGCTGCGTTTTTATGAAGACAAGGTATTTTTTGCAGACAGCAATGTTTTCAGGGTATTTACATTTCCATTTATAGAGGGCGATGTTAATACCGCGCTCGTAGCACCTAATTCAATGGTGCTGACAGAATCGGTAGCGGTAAAATATTTCGGAAAAAACAAAAACTATGTGGGCAAAACGCTGCTCAATGATAAAGGCGATATCTATAAAATAACCGGCGTTATAAAAGATGTACCCAAAAATTCCCATATCCTTTTCAATGTATTGGTCTCCAGGAAGTCTTTACCGGTGGATTTTGCCAATAGCTGGGGCAATTTTGGGTTTTATACTTATGTGTTGTTAAAGCCAAATACCAATGCAGCGACTTTTGAAAAAAAGCTCCTGCCCGTATATGATAAATACCTGGCTCCCATATTTGCGCAGTACAGTATTAAAATATCGCTCGGTGTACAACCCATTACTGCCATTCACCTGCACTCTACCATGGCCAACGAGCCGGAAGAACTGGGCAGCATCTCCTATATTTATATATTTGCCGCGGTAGCATTGTTTATGCTTATCATTGCGTGCATTAATTACATGAACCTTACCACTGCCAGGTCGGCCAGGAGGGCAAAAGAAATTGGCATCCGCAAGGTAACCGGTTCTACCAAAACACAGCTCATTGCACAGTTCCTGATAGAGTCTACCCTAACTGCGCTATTTGCGCTTTTATTAAGTATTGGCCTGATTGCATTGTTCCTGAATATGTTTAATTCCATTTCCGGAAAACATATTTCATTTTCATCGCTGCTGGAACCCGGAACATTTTTGATATTGTTTGCTATTGTAATATTCGTTGGCCTGCTGGGTGGAAGTTACCCGGCTTTTTATCTTTCCAAATTCAACCCGGTGAGCATACTAAAAGGCAGCTTATCGAAAAGCTCCAGCAATGTAACACTGAGGCGGGTGCTGGTTGTTATACAATTTACTATTTCCATGATTATGCTTATCTGTACCTGGGTGGTATATGGTCAGCTGAAATACCTGCGCAACAAAGACCTGGGCTTCGATAAAACGCAGGTAGCCTCTCTTACTGTAAACGCCAACAATGATGTACGTGGTAAAATACAGGCACTTCAAAATGAGTTGCGGAATAACCCCCATGTTCTTAATATCAGCACGGCACAGAGTACGCCAGGCGGACAAAATGTAAGCTTTAATTTATTTTCCGTTGAATCAAAGAATGGCTTTGTTGACAAAGGCGTAGACTGCTATGCGGTGGACGAAAATTATTTCAAGACGCTGGGTATGCAGATAAAGATCGGTAGAAATTTTTCGGGACCAGGCGATACACTCAGAAGCCTGGTTGTAAATGAAAATATGGTCAAATATTTTGGATGGGACAATCCATTGGGTAAACGTGTTAAATACCCGGGTGATACCAGCAAATTCTACCTGGAAGTAGTAGGTGTAGTAAAAGATTTTAACCAAAAATCTTTATACAATCCCATAGCACCGCTGATGTTATTTTATCGGCCCAACTGTAATAGCCTGCAGCTAAAACTGGATGCCAAAAACATACCGGCAGCAATTGCCAGCGCTGAGAAATCATGGAAGACTTATTTCCCCGATCTGCCTTTTCAATATACCTTTCTTGACCAGGACTTTGATTCGCAATATGCAGCAGATCAGAAAAGAGGAAAAATATTTACGACATTTTCTATACTCACTATATTGATTACCTGCCTGGGATTGCTGGGACTGATTGCGTTTACCACCCAGCAACGGCAAAAAGAGATCAGCATCCGGAAAATTATGGGCGCCGGTGTTGGAGAGATCATTCCACTGATAACAAAAAACTTTGTAGTACTGGTAGGTATTTCCTGCCTGGTGGCTTTCCCGGTAGCGTATTTGTTTATGGACAAGTGGTTAAAAATTTTCCCTTACAATACCGGTCTTAGCATTGTACCATTCCTGTTGTCGGCTTTAACGGTTTTATTCATTACGTTGTTTACCGTAATATTTCATACGGTACGCGCTGCCATGGCGAACCCGGCAGCAAATCTTAGAACAGAGTGAGGAGAGTTGAGAATTATGAATTATGAGTTATGAATTAAGAGTAGTAAGTTAAGAAATTGGGAATTTATGGGTGAAATGGAATCAATCCGAAGGATGAAGCAATTCAAAATATAAAATACAAAATTTAAAATAGTTCTTCGCACACAACACATACAACACAAAACAATTTTCGGAAATTATGATAAAGAATTATTTTAAAATCGCCTTCCGCAACCTGTGGCGGCACCGTACGTTTTCATTTATCAATATCATGGGTTTAACAGTTGGATTAACCGCCTTCTTCCTGATATTCCTTTATGTGAAATTTGAATTGAGTTACGATGCCTTTAACACCAAAGCAGACCGTATCTATCGTGTAGTGGCCGATTTAAAAACGCCCTCTGAAACCATTAATACAAGCGGACCCGCCTGGGCAGTGGCGCCCAATATCAAAGATGAATTTCCTGAAGTGGAAGCCTTTGTGCGCGTAAGCAATGCCAACCTGCTGGTAAGAAAAGGTGATATCAAATTCCAGGAGGAGGATGCCATGTGGGCTGACTCTGCATTGTTCCAGGTTTTTGATTTCAAATTGCTGAAAGGCAATCCGCGTACCGCGCTGAAGGAACAGCTGAGCATTGTTTTTTCAGAAACTGCCGCCAAGAAATATTTTGGCAATAAAGACCCCATGGGACAAACATTGTTGCTTACCGGTGATGCATTGCCTTCAAAAGTTACCGGCATCATGAAGGATATGCCCGAAAACTCGCAGATTAAAACTGATATGCTGGTGTCTATGAGTACACTCACGCAACGTTTCAACAATGGGCTGGACAGTCAGTGGGCAAATTATGGCAACCGCACATTTATTCTGCTGAAACCACAAACCAGTGCAAAGGCATTGCAGGCAAAATTGCCGGCATTCCTGGAGAAACGCAATGGCACAGAGATGAAAAAGTACCAGATGTTCCCTACCCTCTTGTTTGAACCATTAAGGTATGTATACCTCTATTCTACCCGCGATGGCAGTAAAACCGGCAATAGCAACAACGTGTACATTTTTTCAATCATTGCAGTTTTTATACTGGTCATTGCATGCATCAACTTTATAAATCTTACTACGGCCCGTTCAGCGGAAAGGGCCAAAGAAGTAGGCATTCGCAAAGTAGTTGGCGCCGGCAAAGTACAACTGGCAAAACAGTTTATTGGTGAAAGTGTGCTTATTTGTATAATAGCATTTATACTGGCTGTTATAGCTTCCGGCCTGCTGTTATCGCCTTTCAATCAATTATCGGGCAAAGTTATCAGCACCGGGTTGTTTACACATCCATCTTACTTGCTGATTCTGCTGGGCATTTCTATAGCTATAGGTATTCTTGCGGGTATCTACCCAGCCCTGGTATTATCGTCTTTTCAGCCGGTGAAAGTGCTGAAAGGGCGTTTTGCAACCGGTACAAAAGGCATACTATTGCGCAAAGCCCTTGTAGTGGCGCAATTCACCATTTCAATTGCGCTTATTATAGGTACCATTGTAGTGTATTCGCAAATGAAATACATGCGCAACCAGGATCTTGGATTTAATAAAGACCAGAAACTGATAGTGGATACACATGGCGACCCCGCAAAAAATACCCTAAAACAGGCAGTTGCCGGTTTACCCAATATTATCTCTACTTCCCTCACCGGTAGTGTGCCCGGTGGAGGTAACCCCGGCGCTTACTCGCAGGTAGAAAACCGCAAAGGCGATATGCAAATTGCCAATCTTGATCTCTATTTTACCGACTTTGATTATATACCCCAATACAAAATAAAAATGGTTGCCGGTCGCGCATTTGCAAAAGAGATGGGCACCGACACCACCCAGGCAATGATACTTAATGAAACTGCAGTAAAAATGTTTGGATACAGTTCGCCGCAGCAAATCATCGGTAAAAAATTCGACCAGTGGGGCCGGAAGGGTAATATCATTGGTGTGATGGAAGATTTTCATTTCCGCTCATTACAGGAAGTGATTAAACCACTGAGCATGCGCATAGAACCGGATGGCTGCAGTTTGTTGTCGGTGAACATATCGGCTACCAATGTGCAAAAAACAATTGCATCCATTGAAGGCAAATGGAAAACCCTGATACCCAACCGCCCATTCAACTATTTTTTCCTGGATGAGTTTTTTGATAAACAATACCGCAGTGAAGTCAGGTTTGGAAAATTGTTTCTCAATTTTGCCCTGCTGGCAATTTTTATTTCCTGCCTTGGCCTATTGGGACTGGCCTCTTACAGTACCATGCAACGCACCAAAGAAATTGGCATACGCAAAGTAATGGGCGCTTCGGTTTCCGGCATTGTAAATTTATTATCAAAAGATTTTTTAGTGCTGGTGCTGATCTCATTTGTAATTGCCGCGCCGGTAGCATGGTACAGTATGCACACCTGGCTGAAAGATTTTGCCTATCGAATCGATATCAGCTGGTGGGTATTTGCGCTGGCGGCATTGCTGGCCGTTTTCATTGCACTGGGCACTATCAGCTTCCAGGCTATCCGGGCAGCCATGGCTAACCCGGTGAAGAGTCTAAGAACAGAGTGAGTATAATTTAGAATTATGAATTATGAGTTATGAGTTATGAGTTGGTTGTTGGTGATAAAACCAGCGATTGCAATAAATGCTACTTCTATGTTAAAAAATTATTTCAACATCGCCTGGCGGAATTTGTGGAAGAATAAAATTTTTTCCATCATTAATATTGCCGGATTGTCTGCAGGCATTGCCTTTTCACTGCTTATTGGCGCCTATGTATGGAATGAACTGCAGGTAAACCGGCATTTAAAAAATGCCGGCAGCCAGTATTTTCTAATGAGCGACTGGAAAGATCCTAATATGGGCAATACCATCACCACGGTGGGACCATTGGCAAAAAGATTGAAACAAGATTATCCGAACCTGGTAGCCAACTATTACCGCTGGGATGGCATTACTTCTGTAGTTTCAAAAGGAGAAAAACATTTTAGGGAAAATATACAACTGGGCGACAGCACATTCCTGCACATGTATGGGTTTAAACTGCTTCACGGAAACTCGACAACAGCACTCACCGACCCATATACGGTGGTAATTACAAAAGAAATAGCCTTTAAATATTTTGGAAGAACAGACGTTACCGGTGAAACAGTCAGTATTCAAAGTTTCGCCGGCGGCAATCATGAATTTACCATTACCGGGGTATTGGCGGCGATACCAGAAAATTCGGTTACCCAATTAAACCCCGCCAATCACAATACTTTTTTTATACCCACTAATACTTTTGCCTATTTCGGCAGAAATGATTTTGAATCCTGGTCAAATATCTATCTTCCTTCCTTCATTGAATTGAAACCTGGTAAAACAGCCAGCGATATTGCAGGCCCCATCAAACAACTGATTAAAAGCAATGCCCCGGATTTTATAAAGCAAAACCTGGCCATCAGGCCGGTTTCCTTAAACAGTTATTATATTAATAACACCAATGGCATTGTAAAGCGGATGCTTTATACCCTTTCTTTTATCGGGTTGTTTATACTATTAATGGCCATTGTAAATTTTGTAAATATTGCCATTAGCAGTTCCGGCAACCGGACCAAAGAAATTGGTGTAAGAAAAGTGTTGGGCGGACTGCGTTCGCAATTGATTGCACAGTTTCTTGCAGAATCCGGTATACTGGTAACCATTGCCACCCTGCTGGCATTGGCATTTTACCCGCTTGCCCGTACTGCGTTTGGCAGCCTTGTTGGTAAACCCATTCCATCGCTGTCTTCGTTCCCCATTTATTTTGCCGTCATCCCCCTATTGTTAATTCTGGTGGTATCGTTGCTGGCAGGTGTATACCCGGCATTTATTTTATCGTCATTGAAAACGGTTGATTCTTTAAAAGGAAAATTAAAAACCGTTAAAGAGAACGTGATACTAAGAAAATCGCTGGTGGGTTTTCAGTTTTCTATTGCACTGGTTGTGCTCATTGCGGCTACCATTATCACCCAGCAGGTGTCGCATTTTTTCGGACGGGGGCTTGGGTATAATAAAGAGTATGTGGTTTCTTCTCAAGTGCCGCGCGACTGGACAAAAAAAGGCGTACAAAAAATGGAAACGGTGCGCAATGAATTTGCACGTATACCTGAGGTGAGCGATGTAACATTATCGTACGAAATTCCAAATGGAATGAATGGCGGACAGCCCGGCATTTATAAAACGGGCGAAGATTCTACCAGGGCATTGCCCATGCAGGCGATGGTTACTGATGAACATTATCTGTCGACCTACCAGATATCATTAAAGGACGGTTCTTTTTTTGCAGGCCGCGGACAGGATTCAGGAAAAATAATCCTGAATGAGCAGGGTGCAGTGGCGTTGGGTTATAAAAATACAGCTGATGCAATTGGCCGGCAGGTAAGAATACCGGGAGATCCTACCATATTTACGATCAAGGGTATTACACACGATTTTCATTTTGGATCGATGCAAGCAAAGATTGCCCCGATTGTTTTCTTCAACGTTCAGTTTGCACCTGTATTCCGGTTTCTTTCCTTTAAAATAAAACCAGGCAAGCTTACCGCCTCTATTGAATCCATACAGCAGAAATGGTCGCAATTACTTCCGGGCAGTTCTTTTGAATACCGGTTTATGGATGATACACTGGCCGATTTATACGCCACTGAATTACAATTAAAGAAAGCCGCTTATGCAGCTACGGTATTGTCAATGGCCATCATGCTGCTGAGTGTACTGGGTTTAATTTCGCTGAGCATTCATAAAAGGATTAAAGAAATTGGCATACGCAAAGTGCTGGGCGCTTCGGTTCCCAATATCGTACTGCTGTTTATAAAGGAATTTATGTTAATCATTGTTTTGGCGGCTGTTGTGGCCATTCCGCTGGCTATGGTGCTGATGAGCAAATGGCTGAGCAACTATGCGTACCGTATTGATATTTCGCCGGGACCTTTTGTAATAGCTGTAGCTGCACTGGCGGTTATTACCATTGTCCTTATTTCGTTGCAGACCTTTAAAGCAGCACTGGCCAACCCGGTGAAATCGTTGAGAACAGAGTGATAGTAGTTAAGAATTATGAGTTAAGAATTATGAGTTGGGAAGAATATGATAAACCTGCCTGCTGGCATGCAAGTGTGAAAATGGTAAAGCAAGTCCTATAGATGGAGCAATTCAAAATATAAAATTCAAAATAATTTTTCCCGGACAACACACAACACTCAAAACACAACACAACCAACAATGTTTAGTAATTACCTGAAGATTGCATTTCGTAACCTCACCAGGCGAAAGGGATATGCACTGCTTAATATATTGGGATTGGCCATAGGCATCACCTGTTGCCTGCTAATCTTTCAATACGTTTCGTATGAAAAAAGCTTTGAAAAATTCAATGGCAATGCTGATGCCGTTGTGCGGTTAAGGCTGGATAATTACCAGCAAGGAAAACTGGCCTGGAAATCAGCTACCATTTACCCGGCTATTGGGCCCACGCTAAAAAAAGAATTTCCCGAAGTGCAGGAATTCTGCCGGCTGCACGATGCCGAATTGTTGTTCAGCAATGAAGTAAAAAATGTGAAGTTCAATGAGAAGAAAGGTTATTATGCAGACCCCGCCGCCATTAATTTGTTGTCTGTAAAACTAACGGCCGGTAATCCGCAGCATGTGCTGGATGCACCGGATAAAATGATTGTATCAGATGCTTTTGCAAAAAAATATTTTGGCACAGAGAATCCCGTAGGTAAAAGACTGGTTACAAAAGATCCGCAGTTGTCGCAGTTGTATGAAATCACCGGCGTATTTGCGGACTATCCCGCCAATTCCCACCTGATGATCGACTACCTCGTGTCTTACAGCACCCTTGGAAAAATAAACAACCTGCAGGGTGATACCAGCAATGCAACAGAGACGAGCTGGGGCTGGTATGATTTTTATACCTACGTGAAATTAAAACCTGGTACAGATATCCGGCAATTTGAATCTAAAATGCCGGCATTTTGCGATGCACACATCAATAACTCCGAATGGCGGAAAACCAATAATGTAAGGTGTGAACTATATGCCCTACCCCTGGCGGATATACACCTGCATTCTAACTATAACCAGGAAGCCGAGGTGAATGGCGACGGACAAGCTGTATCATTTTTGTTCCTGATCGGCATATTAATCATACTAATTGCTTGGATCAATTATATAAACCTGGCTACGGCCCGTTCCATGGAAAGGGCCAGGGAAGTAGGCATTCGCAAAGTACTGGGCGCCATGCGTGCAGGCTTAATCAAACAATTCCTGACAGAAAGCCTGTTGCTGAATACGATGGCGCTGGTTATCGCTTGTACCGCTGCATTTCTGCTTACTCCGGCGTTTAACCATTTTATTGGCAGGGACGTACACTCCGGTTTTTCTTTGCCTGCTGCCTATTGGGCGGGGTTTCTTTTGCTGTTTTTTGCGGGCAGCCTGCTGGCAGGCCTCTACCCTGCATTTGTATTGTCGGGCTACCAACCCGTGAAAGTGCTTAAAGGCGTATTTAAAAATAGCAGTAGCGGTGTTTTACTGCGCAAGAGCCTGATAGTTGTTCAATTCATTACCTCCGTTGTTCTGGTGGCGGGTACAATAATTGTTTACCAGCAAATCAGTTTCATGAGAAACCAGCAATTGGGCACGGATATCAGTAAAACATTGGTTATAGAGGGGGCCGGCTCCGTCCGTGACTCATTGTACAATGATATCTTTCAACCTTTCAAAACTGACTTGCTGCAAAACCCGAATATTAAAAGCGTAACCGCCTCCAGCACAGTAATGGGCAATGAAATCTACTGGACTTCTGGAATACGCCGGTTGGAAGCAAACAGTAAAAGTGTTACACTCTACCATGTGGGCATAGACTACGACTTCATTCCGTCATTTGGTATTGCCATGAAGGCCGGAAGGAATTTTTCAAAAGAAATGCAGACTGATAAAAAGGCGGTTTTACTGAATGAAGAAGCAGTGAGATTGTTAGGATTCGAAAGTCCTGAACGGGCCATCAACCAAAAAGTCATCAGGGGTGATACCCTCAACATTGCCGGCGTTGTAAGTGATTACCACAATGAAGGATTGCAAAAAAAAGTGCAGCCGATGATTTTCCTGTTACGGACGGCCAACCGGAATTTTTATTCCATTAAAATGGCATCAGCTAATATCCGGGCTACCGTAGGCGCTGTGGAAGCAAAATGGAACAAATATTTTCCCGCAGACCCGTATAATTATTTTTTCCTGGATGAATCGTTTAACAGGCAGTATAAGTCGGACGAATTATTCGGCAGCATCTTCAGCCTTTTTTCGGTGCTGGCTATATTGATTGCCTGTTTTGGACTGGCAGGACTTTCTTCTTACAATGTACTGCAGCGAAGAAAAGAAATTGGTATAAGGAAAGTGATGGGCGCTTCTGTACAACAGTTATTGCTGTTGTTATCTAAAGATTTTTTGTGGCTGGTAACCATTGCTTTTTTGGTGGCTATACCGGTTACCTGGCTGCTGATGAACAGGTGGCTGAATGATTTTGCATACCGTATCAGTATCAGCTGGCTTGTTTTTATTGCTGCAGGAATTATTGCGATTTTAATTGCTTTTGTAACGATCAGTTTCCAGGCTATTAAGGCAGCATTGGCAAACCCGGTAACATCGTTGAGAACCGAGTGATATTAGTTAAGAGTTAAGAATTAAGAATTATGAGTTGGGGAGAATGTGATATACCTGCCTGCAGGCAAGTGTGAAAATGGTAAAGTAAGTCCTATGGATGGAGCAATTCAAAATATAAAATTTAAAATTCAAAATAGTTTTTCCCTGACAACACCTAACACTTAACACTCAACGCAAAAAAGAGTTATGATAAAGAATTATTTTAAAATAGCCTGGAGAAATTTAAGCCGTAACAGGAGTTATGCGTTTATAAACATTGTTGGTTTATCGTTGGGCATCGCCTGCGCTATCCTCATATTTACGCTGGTTAGCTATCATCTTAGTTTTGATACCTACCATACCAACAAAGACCGGGTCTACCGACTCGTTACAGAATTTCACGATGAAACAACCGGGCATTCACCGGCAGTACCGCAACCGCTTGGAAAAGCGTTTCGCACGGAGTATTCATTTTCTGAAAAGACCGCCCGCGTAGTGGATTACGAAAACACCCTGATTACACTGCAGGGCAGCGACAATAAAAAATTCATGGAAGAAAGCGGTGTGGTGTTTGCAGAACCGGCATTCTTTGACATCCTTGATTTTCCTTTGGTAAAAGGCAACCCAAAAACGGTGCTGGTGCAACCCAACGAAGCGCTGGTAACTGAAAAAATTGCAAAAAAATATTTTGGAAAGGAAGAAGCCATGGGTAAAACGATCCGGCTTAATAACAATATCAATTTTATTATTACCGGTATTTTAAAAGACATTCCTCCCAATACCGGGCGTCGCCAGGAAATCTACCTCTCCTACAGCAATCTCAGGGCGCACAGCGCATGGCTGGCAAGCGATAGCAGTTGGGGTGGCGTATACAGTGGCAGCCAGGCATATACTTTATTAAAGCCCGGTATTACAGCTGCGCAGGTAAACAAAGCCCTGCCACAAACCGTCAATAAATATTATACCGGTCGTGATGTTAAGGTGTGGCAATTTAAACTGCAACCATTGGCTGATATTCATTTCAATCCCGATTTTGATGGGTATGCAGATAAAAAATATTTATGGGCATTGTTTTTTATCGGCCTGTTTCTCATTATTACGGCTTGCGTGAATTTTATAAACCTGGCAACGGCGCAGGCGTTGAACCGTTCCAAAGAAATCGGCATCCGTAAAGTACTGGGTAGTTTACCCGGCCAGTTGTTCTGGCAGTTCATAGCAGAAACTACATTGATTACTCTCGTGGCTATTGTACTCGGTTATTTAGTAGCAGAGCTGGCCATGCCGGGATTAAACAACCTGTTTACTTCTGAAATGAAATTGCACCTGTTTACTTCCCTGCAATTGCCGTTATTTCTTTTACTGCTGCTGGTAGTGGTGGTTTTCTTTTCCGGCTCATACCCCGGACTGGTATTGGCGCGGTTTCAACCCATTCTGGCATTGAAAAGTAAATTATCGCAAAAAAGCATCGGCGGATTTTCATTGCGCCGCATTTTGGTGGTCACCCAGTTTGCCATTTCCCAGATGCTGATAATAGGTACCATTGTTATTGCCAGCCAGATGCACTTTTCAAAATCGTCTGATTTGGGTTTTAACAAAGAAGCCATTATTATGCTGCCCATTCCGCAGCACGACAAAACAAAAATGAATACGCTCAAGACAAGGCTTGCTGGTGTAGGTGGTGTAGAAAAAATATCGCTTTGCTGGCAGGCGCCTGCAGCCAACTCCAATAACAATACCGGCGTTCGGTATGATACCCGCACAGAAGACGAACACTGGGGCATCAACCTGAAAAATGCCGACGACCAATACCTCAGCACTTTTGGAATAAAGCTGGTGGCCGGCAGAAATATTTTTCCTTCTGACACACTGCGCGAATTTTTAGTCAATGAAACATTTGTAAAGAAACTGAATCTCAAGTCGCCTGAAGAAGTAATTGGGAAGCAACTCAGCATCAATGGCGGTCACCAGACGGCACCCATTGTAGGTGTGGTGAAAGATTTTTATAATTATTCATTTCACAGCGAGATTGCCGCTATTTGCATCATGGCCGGCACCAATAATTATTCCAACTGCGCCATAAAAGTAAATGCCAACAGCCTAAAGTCCTCGCTGGCTTCTTTTGAAAAAATATGGAACGAAACCTATCCTGATTATTTCTATAAGTACCAGTTCCTGGATGAGAAGATAAAGGAATTTTACAATATGGATAATATCATGCTCAGGCTGATAGAATCATTTGCATTCATTGCCATTTTAATTGGTTGCCTGGGCTTGTACGGACTTGTTTCATTTATGGCCGTTCGCAAAACAAAAGAAATTGGTGTTCGCAAAGTGCTGGGCGCCGATATGAAAAATATCCTATGGCTTTTCGGCAAAGAATTCAGCCGCCTGCTGATAATTGCTTTTATTATTGCCGCACCGCTGGCCTGGTGGGCAATGCATATTTACCTGAAGGACTTTACCTACCGGATTTCCATTGGCCCCGGTATTTTCGTGCTGGCCATCCTGGTAACATTTATAATTGCAGCCATTACGGTGGGTTACCGTTCTTTAAAGGCGGCGGTTATTAATCCGGTGATTAGTCTGCGAACGGAGTGATTTTAGTTATGAGTTAAGAATTATGAATTATGGGTTGCGTTTGTGGGTCTGATGGAACGCAGATTTATATGATAGGGATGATAGGAAATGATAAATGTGATGAATGTGCTAATGTGATAAATGTCCTTGCCGGCAGGCGGGTGTGAAAATGAAACAATGGCTGATCCGCTTGCCGGTAGTTGTTGGTGAAAACACCAACAACGGCGGCAAAATTCAAAATAGTTCTTCGTACACAACACCCAACACTTAACACTCAACACAAAAAAGAGTTATGATAAAAAATTATTTCATTACCGCATTAAGGAATTTTTGGCGCAACAAGGCCTTCTCCATAATCAATGTACTGGGCCTGGCCATTGGCATTAGTTCTGCCCTCGTCATTTTCCTTATAGTTCATTACGAGTTCAGCTATGACAAATTTGAAAAAGACGGCGACCGAATTTACCGGGTGGTAATGGACTCAAAAATAAAAGGAAATGATATTCACAGTGCGGCAGTGCCCGCGCCACTAAGCATTGCTGTTGCCAATGAAATGACCGGCATTGAAGCTACCATTCCCGTTATGAGTTTCCAGGGCGATGGCACAGTGAAAGTTGCCGTTACCCGCGATGGTATCAACCCGGTTGTTTTCAAGAACCAGCCGGATATCATATTTACCAGTCCGCAATATTTTCAGATGATCCCATTTACATGGCTATCCGGAAATAGGCAGACGCTGAAAGATCCTTTCAGTGTGGTGCTTACGCAAAGCCGGGCGGCCCAATATTTTCCGGGCATTCCGGAAGCAGAAGTGCCGGGTAAAAAAATTACGTACGACAAAGACCTTGTGGTTACTGTTTCCGGTGTGGTAAAGGATTTGAATGAACACACCAGTTTTACCGCCGCAGAGTTTATTTCTTTTGCCACCATTGCCAAAACCAACCTGAAAAACAATTTCATGATGGAGGTATGGGATGATTGGATGGCTTACTCGCAGCTATATGTGAAGCTGGCAAAAGGCGCTTCCGTTGAAACAGAAGAAGCCCAGCTAAAAACGATTATTCAGAAATACAATAAAGGCGCCAATAAAGATGCGGCCAACACCATGGGCTTTGCGCTGCAACCCCTGCCGGATGTGCATTTTAATACTGCCTACCAGGCATTTAACCAACGGGTGGCCAGCAGGAAAATGATGTACGGATTACTTGCCATTGCATCATTTCTTTTGTTGCTGGGTTGTATTAATTTTATTAATCTCACAACCGCACAAGCAGCCCGCCGCGCCAAAGAGATAGGTATCCGTAAAACCATGGGCAGTTCGAGGCCGCAACTGGTTTTTCAATTTTTGGGCGAAACACTGTTCATTACAATTATTGCAACCCTGCTTTCAGTGGCACTGACACCCTTGTTGCTGAAAATGTTCAAAGATTTTATTCCCGCAGGTTTGGGATTTGATTTACTGAATCAGCCGGCACTACTTCTGTTCTTACTGCTGCTGTTGATTACCGTTAGTTTTTTATCGGGTTTATATCCTGCGCTGATATTGTCTGGCTACAAACCAGTATCGGTGTTGAAGAACCAGGCATTTTCCGACTCCTCTCCCACCCGGAGTGCATGGGTAAGAAAAACACTCACGGTGTCACAGTTTGTGATAGCACAGTTTTTTATCATTGCCACGCTCATGGTCAGCAAACAGATCAACTATTCTATCAATTCCGATCTCGGATTCAATAAAGAAGCCATCATCAGTTTTGCCATGCCACGCGATACTGTAAAAACACATGGCCCACAGTTACTAAATGATGTTCGCGCGGTACCCGGCGTTACCAAAGCAAGCTCAGGCTTCCTGGCCCCGGCCGACAATGGCGCTGCTTTTGGCAATATCATGTTCGACAATGGAAAAGAAATGGTGAAGCCCGATGTGGAAGTACAGATAAGATGGGGCAACCCTGAATACCTGGAGATATACCAGATACCATTGGTGGCCGGAAGAAATGTTTTACCCAGTGATACCGTAAGAGAATTCCTGGTGAACGAAAAACTGGCGCGTGCACTGGGCTTTCAGCACCCGGCAGATATGCTGGGTAAAGAAGTAAAATGGAACCGCAAAAAAGCGCCCGTAGTGGGCATCATGAAAGATTTCCATGACCAGTCTATGAAAAAGACCATCGGCGCCGTGGTATTCGGTGGTGGTAATGGATCTTTTATTCATGTAAAATTACAACCCAATACCAGCGGCAACACGAACTGGAAAAACACTATTGCGCAAATACAATTACTGTTTAATAAAATGTACCCGGAGGCAGACTTTGATTACCGGTTTATGGACGAGACCGTTGCAAAATTTTATGAATCGGAACAACATACTGCCAGCCTTTTGTCCTGGGCTACCGGCCTCACCATTTTAATCAGCTGCCTTGGCTTGCTGGGACTTGTTATCTATACTACCAGTATGCGTACAAAGGAAATCGGTATCCGTAAAATATTGGGCGCCTCCGTTGCACATATCATTACCATCTTGTCTAAAGATTTTGTACGGCTGGTAATGATGGCCTTTATCATTGCGGCACCCCTGGCCTGGTGGGCTACCTATAAATGGTTGCAAGATTATGTTTATAAAACGGATATGAGCTGGTGGATATTTGCGTTAAGCGGACTGGCTATGCTGGCAGCCGCTATAATAACACTGGGACTTCAAACCATAAAAACAGCTACCGCCAACCCGGTAAAGAGTTTGCGTACGGAGTAAATTATGAATTAAGAATTATGAGTTATGAATTATGAGTTATGAGTTATGAGTTAAGGGTTAAGGGTTAAGATTTGATGTCGGGCAATGAACGCAAGATCTGAAATAATAGCGGCGATTCTGCATAACAGAAATCAGACATCCTGCATCAGACATTCGGTTTCAGGCATAATTAAATTCAGTGTATGCTCAAAAATTATTTCAATATAGCTGTGCGCAACCTACTGCGCCATAAAATATTTTCGCTGATAAATATCGCCGGTCTTTCCGTGGGTATGGCAGCCTGTTTCCTTATTTACCAGTATGTACACTTTGAAACCGGCTTTGATACTTTTCATTCAAAGGCCAACCAAATTTACCGGGTTATTACAGACACTAAAACCCCCTCTGAAACCATTCACAGTGGTATAACAACAGCCCCTATTGCGATCTACGTAAAAAAAGATTTTCCGGAAGTGGAGGAAGCCGTGAGATTGGGCAGGGATGAATTTCTTGTAAGAAAAGGCGATATTAAATTCCAGGAAAAAAATACGGTTCTGGCGGATTCCGGTTTTTTTAGCATGTTTGATTTTCCGCTTGTTGCGGGTGATAAAAAAACGGCAATGACGGAACCAATGAGCGTAGTCTTATCGCAGACCGCTGCAAAAAAATATTTTGGCAATACCAATCCGCTCGGACAATCATTGCTGCTGACCGGCGCCGCCATTAATGCAAAGGTTACCGGTATCATGAAAGACATTCCTGCCAATTCACAAATTGTGGCTGATATGCTGGTGTCTATGTCGTCATACCAACAGATTTATGGCAGGCCGACTTCAGATAGTGAATGGACCAATCATAATTTTTATACCTATCTCCTGCTGAAACCGAATGCGGATGCAAAAGGGCTGGAAGCAAAATTTCCTGCTTTCATGGAAAGACATCATGGTGAGGAGGCAAAACAATTACAGATGCAGGACTACCTGTCGCTGGAACATTTTCCTGCGGTTTACCTCTATTCCAAACGGGATGGATTTGTAACCGGCAGTATCAGCAATGTGTACATTTTTTCGGTCATTGCCATTTTTATTCTGGTTATTGCCTGTATCAATTTCATCAACCTTACCACTGCGCGCAGTGCTGAGCGGGCCAAAGAAGTAGGTATACGAAAAGTTGCAGGTGCCGGCCGGTTTGAACTGGCCAAACAATTCATTGGCGAGTCTGTCGTGATCTGCCTGGTTGCATTTGTTCTGGCGGTATGTTTATGCGGGTTGCTGCTGCCAGTATTCAACCAGCTTGCCGGCAAAACAATCAGCGACAGCATTTTCAGCAATCCCTTCCAACTTGTCATATTGTTACTATCTGCAATTATCATTGGCATAGTAGCAGGCTTTTACCCATCAATTGTATTGTCGTCCTATAAACCGGTAAACGTATTAAAAGGCCGTTTTTCCACCGGGCAAAAAGGTTTGCTGCTGCGCAAAAGCCTGGTCGTTTTTCAGTTCACCATATCCGTTGTTCTGATTACCGGCACCATTGTAGTGTACAGGCAGCTCGGTTTTATGCGAAACCAGGACCTTGGTTTTAACAAAGACCAGGAAATGATAATCAATACGAACTACGATAAGAACAAAGATGTTTTTAAACAATCACTCACATCCATACCCGGTGTACTATCTACCAGTTATTCTTCCAGCGTACCGGGGAGCGGATACAACTCTGCATATTCACTGGTACAGAATAAAGCAGGTGAAATGCAAAAGACCAATTTGGATTTAAACTTTGTAGACTTTGATTATATTGAACAGTACAAACTAAAACTGGTTGCAGGAAGGGCTTTTTCCAGGCAGTTTCCGACGGATACCACGCAGGCTATGGTCATAAATGAAAACGCCGCCAGAATGCTCGGTTATGCTCAGCCAAAAGATGCAGTTGGCAGGGATTTCAACCAGTGGGGAAGAAAAGGAAAAATTATCGGGGTGCTGAAAGATTTCCACTACAAATCATTGCAGGAAAGCATCAAGCCATTGACGATGCGTATTGAATCAAATGGCTATGGACTGATCTCGGTAAAAATTGCAGCAGCTGGTATGCCAGCCACAATTAAAACAATTGAAAGCAAATGGAATCAAGCCATTCCCAACCGGCCGTTTGAATATAATTTCCTGGATGATTCGTTGTACAAACAATACAAAGCGGAAGATAATTTTGGCAATCTCTTTTTAAATTTCGCCATACTCGCCATTTTCATTTCCTGCCTTGGCCTGCTGGGACTTGCATCTTACAGCACGCTGCAGCGTACCAAAGAAATTGGTGTACGCAAAGTGCTGGGCGCAAGCATAGCAGGTATTGTACAGTTGTTATCAAAAGAGTTTTTAGTTCTGGTGATCATTTCTATTGTGGTGGCTACGCCTGTAGCATGGCTGGTTATGCACAAATGGTTGCAATCTTTTGCTTACCGTATTGAAATCAGTTGGTGGATGTTTTGTATTGCCGGTCTGCTGGCGGTTATTATCGCCTTGTCCATTGTAAGTTTCCAGGCAATAAAGGCGGCACTGGCCAACCCGGTAAAAAGCCTGCGCACAGAATAACCAAGAATATTAACAAAACAATTTTTTAAAACAATAATAACTAATATACACAATTATGAAAAAGTATCTGAGTCTTCTGATAGCAGGCAATCTTGCGGTTGCGGCTTATGCACAGGATGTTAAACGCGAGCCTTATATGGTAAAGAATTTATCTGCTGATGCCATTCAGCAGGTGCAGGCAGAAACAACGGGTGGTAATATTGCTGTTTCGGGTTCCGACGCGGCGCAGCGTATAGAAGTATATATCTGGTCCGGCAACGGGCGCGACGGACAATTGTCTAAAGAGGAACTTGCTAAAAGGCTGGAAAATTATGAATTCAGCGTTGCGACGGACAATCACAAACTAACGGTCATAGCTAAGCCAAAACGTAATTTCCAGGATTGGAAAAACGGCCTTAATATTTCGTTTAAAATATTTGTGTCGCGGAACGTTTCAACCAATCTTTCCACGAGCGGCGGAAATATCGATTTAACCGGGTTATCCGGCACTCAGGATTTTACAACCAGTGGTGGTAATCTTTCTGTTGACCATTTGAGCGGGCACATCAAAGGAAGAACTTCCGGCGGCAATATCCGCCTGACTGAACTGCAGGATGAAATAGATCTCTCCACCAGTGGTGGAAATATTACTGCAGAAAGCAGCCATGGCAATATCAGGCTGTCAACTTCGGGCGGTTCACTCGGCCTGCGTGCATTGCAGGGCAATATTAACGCTACTACCAGCGGTGGCAATGTACATGCAGATGATGTAACGGGAGACCTGGTAGCACATACCTCCGGTGGCAATGTAGACATGGCCAACCTGATGTGCAGTCTGGAAACTTCTACCAGTGGTGGCAATATCAATGTAAGCATGAAAAAACTGGGCAAGTATGTAAAAATCACCAACTCAGGCGGCCATATAGATTTGGAAGTGCCACAGGGCCAGGGCATGGATGTAAATCTGCATGCAGATAAAGTAAACGCCAGTGCATTGGCGGGGTTCAAAGGCGATATTAAAAAAGATCGAATTGAAGGATCACTAAATGGCGGCGGCATTCCTATTAATGTAAGCGGGGGCAGCAGGATAAACTTTACCGTAAAATAAATATCCGCCACTAAAATAAAAGGGCGGCAACCAACAGAATGCCGCCCTTTTTTATGCCCGGTTGCGTGTATCAAAAACGAACAGTAACTGTATCATAAACGAACCCGTTCGTATGCCGTAGGTTTTCTATTTTACTGCAAATCATACAGTTAGAAAAAGGCATGCAATTAGAAGGTAAAATGATGCAGCTTCTCATCTTTTTATTGTCTAAAAAGTATGTTTATGAAATCTCTCTTTGTTATTATGGCCGTTTTTTCTGGCATGGCCATTTCTGCCCAAAAAAATATTTCCATTAGTCATACCATCAATGACAACGGAAACCAATTGTCGATAAAAATAAATGGAACCGTAAATGGCAGAGCGGTTGATTACGACAAAACATTTGATGTTACGGGTTTGAACAAGGATCAAAGAAATGCTATTAAACGCCATGTTTATGACAGTCTTGGATTGCCAGACCCTGTAGGCCCTAAAGCCCCGCTGAAACTTTCTCCTTCTGCAGCCCTTGAACCCACACCTGCAGCACCGGTTATTTCCTCCGGAAACCAGTTTTCCGAATTGTATGCCATGGGTGGCGACCATCCGTATACCAAAGAAATAAAATACAATCCTGTAACAGGCCTGCTCTATATGAAGTACCGCTTTATAAAAAAAGGTGAAGAAGTAACAGTTGAGAAATCAGTGGAAGCAAAAGATACAACAAAAGAAGAACGTGCACAGATAGTAAGAAAGTACGAGAGAGAAATTGGTATACTTCCACAGGAGATAATCTAGTTTTTATAATTTTTATGACAACGGCCATACAGCAACACTGAATTAACCTTTGTAACAACAAAGGTTTTACTGCTGCATATATGCCGTGAAAATTGTTTGATAAACTATCGTCATTATTTCAATTATCACCCGACCAGTTATGCTAAAAAATTATTTTAAAACGGCCTGGCGCAATCTTGTAAAGAATCCGATGTATTCCTTTATCAATATCGCCGGCCTGTCCGTAGGCATGGCAGTAGCCATATTGATTGGGCTCTGGATACATGATGAATTGTCATTTAATAAAAATTTTAAAAACTACAATCGAGTTGGCCAGTTGTGGCAATTTGTAAATTTCACCGGCGAAAAATCTTCTTATAATGTAGTGCCTGTTCCACTGGCAACAGAACTGCGCAGCAGGTACCCGGAATTTAAAGCGGTTTCTGTTTCAGCAGGACGCAAGCTCATTTTGGCTGCCGGTGAAAAAAAAATGGAGGAACTGGGTAGTTATGTTGACCCGGTCTTTACGGATATGTTTTCGTTGAACATGGTTTCCGGGCAGCGCAACGCATTAAAAGACATGAATTCGATACTCCTCTCGGCCACCGTGGCAAAAAATATATTTGGCAGTGAAAGCGCTATAGGAAAACTGGTAACCCTCGGCAATAAGACAAGCGTTAAAGTTGCCGGCGTGTACGAAGACTTTCCAAAGCGCAGCAGTTTTAATGATATACATTTCCTGGCTGCCTGGGATTTATTGGTGGCCAATGATAACTATGCACTGAATGCAAATACTGCCTGGGATGAAAATTCGTACCAGGCATATGTTCAATTAGACGAAGGCGTTGATTTTGCAAAAGTATCCGCTAAAATAAAAGACCGGCGCATGGTTCGTGAAAATCCGCCAAAATACAAACCCGAATTTTTTGCTTTCCCTATGAGCCGCTGGCATCTTTATTCGGATTTTAAAAATGGTGTAAATACGGGTGGCCTTATCCAGTTTGTCTGGCTTTTTGGTATTACCGGTTTTTTTGTGCTGCTGCTGGCCTGTATAAATTTTATGAACCTAAGCACCGCCCGATCCGAGAAACGTGCCAAAGAAGTAGGTATCCGGAAATCGGTTGGCTCGGTACGCAGGCAACTGGTATTTCAATTCCTCAGTGAATCATTACTGGTATCTATACTCGCTTTTGTAGCTGCGCTTTTATTGGCACAACTGGCCCTGCCATTTTTTAATGCTATTGCCGGAAAACAAATAAGAATCTTATGGGCCAACCCATTGTTCTGGCTGGCCGGCCTTGGATTTAGCGTCATCACCGGTTTGATTGCAGGCAGTTATCCTGCTTTTTACCTGTCGTCGTTTAACCCCATTAAAGTGCTTAAGGGTACTTTCAAAGCCGGCCGGTTTGCTGCAGTTCCGCGCAAAGTGCTGGTGGTCTTACAATTTTCTGTTTCTGTTGCATTGATCATCGGCACGTTGGTTGTCTTTCGCCAGATACAATTTGCGAAAAACCGTTCAGTGGGTTATGCCCGGCAGAAAATGATTGAGACCAATATCAGTACTCCTCAAATGATGAGTCACTATAATGCCATTCGTAATGATTTGCTCAATACAGGTGCAGTGTATGATATGTCGGCGTCTTCCGGTTCGGTAACTGTTCAGTACGGCGGCACAACGGATATCTCCTGGAAGGGAAAAACGCCGGATATGCGCCCCCTGGTCATGTCGAACAGTATTACTCACGACTACGGCAGAACGGTGGGCTGGCAGATAAAAGAAGGTCGCGATTTTTCGCGGAATTTTCCCAATGATTCGGCAGCGGTCATCTTAAATGAAACTGCTGTAAAGCTGATGGAGTTCCGGCAGCCGGTGGGTGAATTCATAAAACTCAGTGGTAAAGATTACCAGGTGATCGGTGTTATCAATGACATGATAAAGGAAAATCCTTTTGCGCCGGTAAATCCTTCTTTCTTCCGGTTAAATTACAAGGGAGTAAATGTGATGAATATCAAACTGGCTACAAAATACAATACCAGTACCGCGCTTACTAAAGTAGAAAGTGTGTTGAAAAAATACAATCCCGAAAACCTCTTCGCTTACAATTTCGTAGACGAAAAATATGCACAGAAGTTTGGTGATGAAGAACGCATTGGCAAATTGTCGGCATTTTTTGCCACCCTGGCCATATTCATTTCATGCCTGGGTCTTTTTGGAGTGGCTTCATTTGTTGCCGAACAGCGTACCAAGGAAATTGGCGTACGCAAAGTATTGGGTGCAACGGTTTACAATGTCTGGAAATTATTATCGCGTGAGTTTATTGTACTGGTATTGGTTTCTTTATTGATTGCCATACCGGTTGCATACTATTTTATGCACAAATGGTTGTTGAATTATGAGTACAGGGCGCCGCTTTCGTGGTGGATTTTTGCAGTAGCCGGTTGCAGCGCAATCATGATAACCATTTGCACCGTTAGTTTCCAGGCCATAAAGGCAGCTTTGGCCAACCCGGTAAAAAGTTTAAGAACGGAATGATAATAATTAAGAATTATGAATTATGAATTATGAATTTATTGAGGAAATGGAATAGACGTCATGACAAATTTGAAATTCAGGTTCACAATTGAAAGTGTAAATCAATTATGATTGTACATTAACGGATACAACACACAACACTTACAACATAAAACAATTTTCAGACATCAGACATTTTCCTGGCCTCAGGCAAAAACGAAGTTATGTTTAGAAACTATTTCAAAACCGCGTGGCGCAATCTTGTAAAAAACAAGATGCATTCCTTTATTAATATTGCCGGCCTGTCTACCGGAATGGCAGTAGCCATTCTTATCGGGCTCTGGATATGGGACGAGGTATCATTTAATAATAGTTTTGAGCTCCATAAAAACCTGGCGCAGGTAATGGTAACTCAAAACCTGGACAACGAATGGGACACTGGCGAATCTTGTGCTGTACCGGTAGCAGACGCTTTGCGTTCCGGATATCCCTCTGATATAAAATCGGTCTCGCTGGTATCCGGAAATGATCGCCACTTGCTGGTCGTAGGCGAAAAGAATTTATCTGCCACGGGCCTTTGGGCGGAAAAGGATTTTGCCGACATGTTTACATTAAATATGGTAGAAGGCAGCCGTAAGGCACTTGCCAATCCATCATCTGTGCTGCTTAGTCAGTCGCAGGCTAAAGCCGTATTTGGAAATGCCGCCGCCATCAACAAAACCATTAAGATTGATAACCGGTTTGAAGTGAAAGTGGGTGGCGTATATAAAGACTTTCCGCGCAATACCCTTTTTTATGATACACACATTTTATTTCCGTGGACAAGCAAAGAAAACGGGAGGGCAACACAAACATCGTGGAGCAATCATATGACACGGTTGTTTGTAGAAATTAGCCCCACTACCAGCTTTGATGCAACCACTGCCAAAATAAAAAAACTCCCTACCCCGCATATCACAGAATGGAAAGAGGAATTATTGCTTCACCCTATTGATAAAGCGCACCTGTATACCGAATTTGTGAATGGCCGGGTAGCAGGCGGACGCATCCAGTTTGTATGGCTGTTCGGTATTATCGGTGTGTTTGTATTGCTGCTCGCATGCATCAACTTTATGAACCTGTCTACAGCAAGGAGTGAACAACGCGCCAAAGAAGTAGGTATCCGAAAAACAATGGGCTCCATGCGCGGACAATTGATTGGCCAGTTCCTGAGCGAATCGCTGCTAGTGGTTTGCATTGCCTTTCTGCTAACACTGCTGCTGGTGCAATTGTCGTTACCCTACTTCAACCGGCTGGCAGATAAACAAATGAACATTGCCTGGAGCAATCCAATATTTTGGCTGTTGTCGGCTGTTTTTATCGTATTCACCGGAATTGTTTCCGGCAGCTATCCCGCATTTTATTTATCGGCATTTGAACCCATCAAAGTATTGAAAGGCGTATTCCGTGCGGGCCGGCTTGCATCTTTACCCCGCAAAGTACTGGTAGTTGCCCAGTTTTCTATTTCCATAACACTTATTATTGGAACCATCATTGTATTCCGCCAGATACAATATGCCAAAGACCGGCCAGTGGGGTATAACCGCGAAGGCCTGGTTTCAATTCCCTTAACATCCGGCCTTTGGGGTCATTACGAAGCCATCCGCAATGATCTTTTACAATCGGGTATAGCAGAGAATATGGCAGAGTCTTCTCAGCCCGCCACTCAGTTTAATAACAACAATAGCATCTTATGGAGAGGAAAAGATCCGGCACGGGTAGTATTTTTCAGGGATGTAAATGTTACCAGCGATTTTGGTAAAACCATTGGCTGGCAAATTAAAGGCGGCCGTGATTTTTCCAGGGCCTTTGCTACCGATTCTTCAGCAGCTATATTAAATGAAAGCGCCGCGTCTATCATGGGCTTTACAAACCCAATCGGGGAAGTTATAAAGTACGACAATAAAAATTACAACGTCGTCGGCGTGGTTAAAGATATGGTTACCCAATCTCCGTACGAACCCCTGCAACCTTCCGTTTTTTTCTGCAGTGGTTGGATGGGCGTTGTTACCATACGAATTAAATCCGGCACACCGGTTAACCAGGCACTGGCAAAAATTGCTGCAGTTTATAAAAAATATGAGCCTGCCGCCCCATTTGAATATAAGTTTGTTGACGATGACTACGCCCGGAAATTTTCCAACGAAGTAAGGATTGGTAACCTTGCAAGCGTATTTGCAGCGTTGGCCATTTTTATCTCCTGCCTGGGATTGTTTGGACTGGCTTCGTTTGTAGCCGAACAACGCACCAAAGAAATCGGTGTTCGGAAAGTTTTGGGAGCCAGTGTTTTCAACCTTTGGAAAATGCTGTCGAAAGATTTTGCATTGCTGGTATTTATCTCCTGCTTTATTGCCATTCCGGTGGCCTGGTATTTTTTAAACAAGTGGTTGCTCAATTATAGCTATCATACAACGATATCGTGGTGGATATTTGCCGCAACCATAGCAGGCGCATTGGTGATTACCCTGTTAACTGTGAGTTACCAGGCTATAAAAGCAGCATTGGCCAACCCGGTGAAGAGTTTGAGGACGGAGTGACTAGAATTAAGAATTATGAATTATGAGTTATGAGTTGCATGAAAGACTAGTTGAAAACAAAGACGGTATTCAATAAATCAGACATTATCACACCTGCCTGCCGGCAGGTGCTTTTTGCCGGTCTGATAGAACGCAGATTTTTATGATGGTGATGATTTAAATATGATAAATGTGGAAATCGGATACCAGACATCAGACATCCTACATCAGACATCAGACATTGTATTTCAGACATCAGACATATTTTACCATGATCAAGAACTATTTAAAAATTGCCTGGCGCAATATCATCAGAAGCAAGGGCTATAGCGCCCTTAATATCTTTGGACTGGCAACAGGAATGGCAGTAGCCTTATTAATTGGCCTCTGGGTATACAATGAATATTCGTACGACCGGTTTTTGCCGGGGTATGAGCGCCTCTCAAGGGTGCAACGCAATTATGACAGCAATGGTGATACCCTTACATTCAGGACTACGTCGCTGAAACTGGCCGATGCATTGCGTAACCAGATTCCGGAAATAGAATACGTAGCGGAGAGCGACTGGATGGGATCGCATGGATTAATGGTGGGCGACAAAAAAATTTACCAGCGCGGCGCCCGGGCAGCAGGCGATTTTCTAAAAATGTTTGAATACCCGCTGGTGCAGGGTGATGCCAGAAAAGTACTGGAAGACCCCTACTCTATTGTACTTACCGAATCAACCGCCAGGGCGTTGTTTGGCAATGAAAATGCTATCAATAAAATGGTACGCTTTGACAATAAAAATGACCTGAAGGTAACCGGTATACTGAAAGACATACAGCGCAATTCTTCACTGGTTTTCAATTTTATAGTACCGTTCAGCTATTTTGAACAGACCACGCCCAATGTGCAGGCTGCACGCAAAGGCGGCTATGGACAAAATAGTTACCAGATTTTTGTAAAGCTGAAACCAGGCGTGAGCTATGCGCAGGTAGCCCCCAAGATCCGCAATATAGAACATACGGAGAAAGGCAATCCTAATGCAATGAACTCGTATGTAACATTGCAACCATTGCAGCGCTGGCATCTTTATAGCAATTATATCAACGGGCAGGACAAACCTGGATTCCTGGAATATGTTCGCATCTTCAGCATTATTGGAATAATGGTATTGCTGATTGCCTGTATCAATTTTATAAACCTGGCCACTGCGCGCTCTGAGAAAAGGGCCAGGGAAGTAGGTGTAAGAAAAGCCATTGGCTCTCAGCGGAAAGATTTGATATTCCAGTTTCTTACAGAGTCATTCCTGATAACATTGTTTGCATTCCTGTTTGCCGTACTTTTTGTACAACTGGCATTGCCTTCTTTCAATACGCTTACCGGTAATTCATTGCAAATTCCATTTTCAAATCCGGCCTTTTTGTTGTTGATGGCGGTCACCGTTGTTATTACCACATTGCTTGCTGGCAGCCGGCCGGCTTTTTTCCTTTCATCATTTGAACCTGTAAAAGTTCTAAAAGGAAACCTGAAATTGGGCAAAGGAGCAGTATTGCCAAGAAAAATACTGGTGGTCATGCAATTCTCCTGTTCCGTTGCACTCATTATCAGTACCATTATTATCTACCAGCAAATACAGCATGCCAAAAACCGTCCGTCGGGATACGATCTAAACAGGGTTATTGGTTCGGATATGAACAACGACCTGAGACAAAATTACACTGCATTAAAAAATGAATTGTTGCAAAAAGGCATCGCCACGTCGGTTACCACGGCTTCCAGTCCGGCTACCGATATTTACTGGCATTCCGATGTTGATCAGTGGACGGGCAAAAATGCAGGCGAATCCATTGAGATGGGCGTGGTGATTACGGGGGATGATTATTTTAAAACACTGGGAATGGATATAATACAGGGGACTGGTTTTAAAAATGATCTTGATACCACCAGTGTTATTTTTAATGAGACCGCTATTAAAAAAATGCGGTTGAAAAACCCCGTCAACCAGTTGATAACGTGGCAGGGCAACAAACTCCATATTGCGGGAGTAGTAAAAGACGCGCTGATGGTATCGCCATTTACACCGGCAGATCCTACCATGTTCATCTGTGACCACGAACCCCAGGGAAGTATGATGTACCGCTTATCTCCCACTTTAAAAACCAGTGATGCCATTACGCAGTTAACAGCTGCCTTCAATAAATACAATCCTGCATTTCCGTATGACTACCAGTTTGCAGATGAAGACTACGCATCCAAATTTAAACAGGAAATGCTGATTGGTAAGCTGGCGGGCATTTTTGCAACCCTGGCGATATTTATTTCCTGCCTCGGACTTTTTGGACTGGCATCATATATAGCTGAACAACGCACCAAAGAAATTGGTATCCGGAAAGTGTTAGGCGCTTCAGTATCGCAGGTATGGGTATTGCTGTCGAAAGATTTTATTGTGCTGGTGCTTATCAGTTGCGCCATTGCAGTGCCGGTAGCCCTGTATTTTTTGCAGGGATGGTTGCAAAAATATGATTACCGCATCAGTATCGGACCCGGGGTGTTTATTGTTTCAGCAATGATGGCTTTGCTGATAACCATTGTAACCATCAGTTTCCAGGCTGTAAAAGCAGCGGTTGCCAACCCGGTGAAGTCGCTGAGAACAGAGTGAAGTTAGTTAAGAGTTAAGAATTATGAGTTATGAGTTATGAGTTGTCGGGACCGGATCAGAAATCAGACTTCAGACATCAGATATCCTACATCAGACATAAATACTATGCTTACAAACTATTTTAAGACCGCGTGGCGGACCATCAGCAGATACAAAATGTATAGCAGCCTGAATATACTGGGACTGGCGCTGGGTATTGCATCCTGTATTATTATTTTCCTGGTGGTAAAATATGAACTGGGATACGATGGCTTTCATAAAAAAGCCGATCGCATCTATCGCGTTACACTAAACGCTATTGATTTTAATCCCAGCGTTTCTATGGCTATAACACCGGCCATGCGCACCAGTTTTCCGGAACTGGAACAGGTGTCGCAGGTGTGGCACCAGGGAAGCACACTGATTACGGTCGGTGAATCGCGTTTTATACAGGAGAATTTTGCTTTTGCAGATCAATATTTTACCCGCATTTTCGACTATGAATGGCTGAGCGGTGATGCAAAAACCGCATTGTCGGAACCCAATACTGCAGTACTCACCAAATCTGCCGCCATTAAATTTTTTGGCAATAAAAATCCATTGGGGCAAGTTTTTAAGATGGACAATGATCGTATCCTGAAAGTAACCGGCCTGATCAATGACCCGCCGGGCAATACCAGTTTTCCTTTCACATTCCTGGTATCGTTTGAAACCATTAAACAGGATGTGCAGGGCATGATGAATGAATTTTATGCCATAGCAGGGGGCAATACCTATATATTGTTATCAGAAAAAAACAATATTGAAAGCATCCGCAAACAAATCCCTGCGTTTATTGAAAAACATTGGGGTAAAGATATTGCAAAAGGCGCCAGGCTGCCATTGCAACCGCTAAAAGCGATTCATTTTGACCAACGCTATTTAAACAGCGATGCGGCACCCACCACCTCCAAGGAAACTTATTGGGCATTGGCTGCCATTGCATTGTTCATCATCATTATAGCCTGCATCAATTTTATAAACCTGGCCACTGCACAAGCCATCCGCCGTGCAAAAGAGATTGGCGTACGAAAAGTGCTGGGTTCTAACCGTACACAGCTGGTGGCACAGTTCCTGGGAGAGACCACGCTGATGGTTTTGATGGCCCTGGTATTGGGACTGCTGGGCGTTGTTTTACTATTGCCGCAACTGGCCAGCTGGATGGATATAAAGATTACGGGCAGGCAGTTGCTGGAGCCCTCCACACTGGCAATCATCGTTTCAGTAACTGTTTGTATGATATTACTGGCCGGTTTATACCCCGCTTTTGTACAATCCGCATTTAACCCGGTACAGTCGCTGAAAACACAATCGGTCGTTTCGGGTCGCGGATTAACACTGCGCAAAAGCCTGGTAGTGGTGCAGTTTGCTATTTCGCAGGTAATGATTATTGGTACGCTGGTGGTAGCTTACCAGATGGATTTCTTCAAAAACCGCGATCTCGGATTTGATAAGGATGCCGTTGTTTCCGTTGGCCTGCCCGACCGAACCAAACGGGAGCTTTTAGAACAGCAATTAATGACCAACCCGGGTATTAAAGAAATCAGTTTTGCATCGGGCGCTCCGGCCTATAGTCATTCCTATACAGATTTCAGTTCACCCGAACTGGGCGTATTAAAAGGTGATGTGACCGAAATGAAATTTATTGATGAAAAATACACCAGCCTGTTTAAATTAAAAATGCTGGCCGGTCAAACAGTCGCTAAACGAAATGAATCCGATACCAGTCATGAAGCAGTGGTAAATGAAACGCTTATGCAGAAGCTGAATGTATTTGATCCTCAGCAGGCAATAGGAAAACATATGCTGATAAATGGCTGGTATACCACCATTATTGGCGTGGTACAGGATTTTCAAAGCGAATCAAAACATAAAAAAAGAAGGCCGTGTGCATTGCTTTACCGTAGCCGGAGTTTTTACAATGCCTGTATTAAATTACAACCGGCGGGTATGCAGCGAACCATTGCAGCAATCGATAAAACATGGTCGGCCCTGTTTCCTGACCAACTGTTCAGCTATGAATTTTTAGACGAGCATATAGCCAAATGGTATCGCCAGGAAGAAAAACAGTATACCGCTTTTAAATTATTTGCAGGTATTGCAATCCTCATTTGTTGCCTGGGTTTATACGGATTGGTAGCATTTGCTGCTGCACAAAGAACAAAAGAAGTGGGCATCCGTAAAGTGCTGGGCGCGTCGCTGGCCAATATCGTATACTTGTTTTCAAAAGAATTTGCAGGGCTGATTGTAGTCGCTTTTTTGATAGCAGGTCCGCTGGGTTGGTATATTATGAATAACTGGCTGCAAAATTTTGCTTACCAGGTAAATATTAATGCCGGCATTTTTGTAATTGCGATACTTGCATCGGTTATCATTGCCGGTATCACCATTGCTTACCAGGCCATTAAAGCAGGCGTAGCCAACCCGGTTAATTCGTTGCGATCGGAGTAGGTTATAATGGGATGAATGTGATGAATGTGCTGGTGTGGAAACCTGCCTGCCGGCAGGCAGGTGCGTTTGCTTCGGTGATGGAACACAGATTGTTATGATTATTATGATAAAAATGTTTTTATAAGTGATGCCTGGCCGGCACCGCAGGTCAGGCCGCAGCCTGGATTTGAAAACACGGAACCCGGTTCATACTGATGTTGATGGTTTCAATAAGTTGTTTTTAGAAATACAATATTCCAAACCCAAAATAATCACAGCGTGTTAAGAAATTACTTCATCGTTGCCTGGCGCAACCTCACAAAAAACAAGGTGTCCTCCATTATTAATATTGGCGGCCTTACCATTGGTATTTCGGTGGCCATGCTTATCGGTTTGTGGATATACGACGAACTGTCTTTTAATAAATACCACAGCAATTATGATCGCATTGCACAAATCATGACCAGGGGAAACGACGCTAAAGATGGTCCCTATATCAACAATTCAGTGCAATATCCATTGGCCACGGAAATGCAAACCAGTTATGCCAGCAATTTCAATCATGTTGTCCGTTCCTCCTGGCCTTCTTCTTACATTCTTACAGCAGGTGAAAAAAAGATAGCGCAAACCGGCCAGTTCATGGACCCGGCTGCACCAGCATTATTTTCGTTAAAAATGATCCGCGGCAATTGGAACGCGTTGAAAGAACCCTATTCCATTATACTTTCCGAGTCGGTAGCCAGCGCACTGTTTTCCGGCCTGGATGCCATGAACAAAACCATTGTGCTCAATAATAAGACAGCGGTAAAAGTAACCGGTATCTATGAAGATCTGCCGCAAAACACACAGATGAAAGACATCAAATTCTTTTCTTCATGGGATTTGTGGGTAAAGAATAACGACTGGATTTCAAAGCGCGCCACCACCAACTGGAACAATCACTTTCTCCGCCTGTATGCATCCATTAAGCCGGGTAGTAATTTTAACACCGTAACGGATGCTGTCAAAGATGCCGAAATGCAAAAAATCAAAGGCATGGATGCGTACGGGGAAGAGGCGGCCGGTATACCACAGGTGTTCCTGCACCCCATGAGCAAGTGGCACTTGCATCCATATAAGAGAGGTATTGCAGACGAAAAACCCGTTGCCATGGTATGGATGGTAGGCATTATCGGTATGTTTGTATTGCTACTGGCCTGCATTAATTTCATGAACCTGAGTACGGCCCGTTCAGAGAAAAGGGCCAAAGAAGTAGGTATCCGGAAAACAATCGGGTCGATGCGCAAGCAGCTGGTATACCAGTTCTTTATTGAATCTTTTGTAGTGGTCATATTTTCGTTTGTGCTTGCCTGTGTGCTGGTCATCACCTCGCTTTCATGGTTTAATATGCTGGCAGCAAAGGAAATGAAAATGCCCTGGGGCGATATATATTTCTGGCTGATAAGCGCCGGATTTATTATTATGACAGCAATACTGGCCGGTAGCTACCCTGCCCTTTATCTTTCTTCTTTTAAAGCGGTAAAAGTATTAAAAGGAAGTTTCAGGGTGGGCCGTTGGGCAGCCATTCCAAGAAAGGCCCTGGTGGTAATGCAGTTTACGGTTTCTGTTGCCCTTATTATCAGCACCATGGTAGTATACCGTCAGCTTCAGCATGCCAAAGACCGGCCTGTTGGCTACAATCGCGAAGGCTTGATTACAATAGACATGAAATCGGATGATTACAAAGGAAAGTACGACCTGTTGCGCACTGAATTTTTAAATACCGGTGTCGTAACCGAATTTTCCGAATCAATGGGCAAAGTAACCGAAGTTGTATCCGGAAACGATGGATTTGAATGGAAGGATAAATCACCTGCTAAGGATAGAAGCTTTGCTACACTGGCGGTAACCCATGAACACGGAAGAACTGCGGGATGGCAGTTCGTTGCCGGCCGTGATTTTTCAAGAAAGTTTTCTTCCGACTCTTCCGGTGTTGTGATAAACGAGGCAGCTGTACGTTATATGGACCTCAAAAACCCGGTTGGAGAAGTAATAACATGGAAATGGCGCGACAATGCACCCAAGCCTTATATCATACTGGGAGTAGTAAAAGATATGGTAATGGCATCGCCTTACGAACCGGTGGAGCCCGCGATGTTTTTTGTAAAGGCGCTGAATGGTGGTGTTAGCAATATCAATATGCGTATAAACCCAGGTATTGCCATTAGCAAGGCCATGCCGGTTGTTGAAGCAACATTTAAAAAGCTGCTGCCCGCCGTGCCTTTTGAGTATAAGTTTGTTGACGATGAATATGCACTGAAATTTGCCGCGGAAGAACGAATCAGCAGGCTGGCCAGCTTTTTTGCCGTGCTGGCGGTGTTTATTTCCTGCATGGGTTTGTTTGGCCTGGCCAGTTTTGTGGCGGAACAACGAACCAAGGAAATTGGCGTAAGAAAAATACTGGGCGCAACATTGTTTGATGTATGGCATCTTTTGTCTAAAGAATTCACGTTGCTGGTAATCATTTCGATGCTGATGGCGGCTCCGCTGGCTTACTATTTTATGTATAACTGGTTGCAGGGCTACCAGTACCGCACGGAATTATCATGGTGGATATTTGTCGTTGCCGGCGCAGGAGCACTGTTTATCACATTGCTGACCGTCAGCTTCCAGGCTATTAAAACTGCATTGATGAACCCGGTTAAATCGTTGCGCGCAGATTAATGTGGTGAAGATGATGAATGTGGTGAATGTGCTAATGTGGAAACCTGCCTGCCGGCAGGCAGGTACTTTTGCCGGTCTTATAGAACGCAGATTTTTATGATGGTGATGATAAAAATATGATAAATTGGACACCGGTCTGACGTTCACGTCTGACTGATGAAGAACAAAGTGTGAAAGCGATAAATGTAATGCAGCTGCATTCGAAACACGCCGGTATTACACATCACATAACACACAACACACAACACAGATCACCTAACAATTACAAATTGCACTTATGATAAAGAACTACCTGAAAACAGCTTTCCGGAATCTGATGAAGAACAAAACCTTCTCATTTATAAATATTGCCGGGCTTTCAACAGGCATGGCGGCATGCCTGCTGATTTTACAATATGTAAGTTTTCAGCTTAGTTATGATCAGTTCAATAAAAATGCAACTGATATTTACCGTGTTTACAATGACCGGTATCAGAATGGCAAACTGGTACAGCATGGCACCATTACGTATTCCGGCATTGGTAAAGCCATGCAGGATGATTTTCCCGAAGTTATCAATCATGCCCGCGTGGAACCGCAGGGAAGGAATATCATTACGTTTGACCATAAAAAAATTGGTGAGCAGGAAGTCATTGCCGTCGACAATTCTTTTTTATCCATATTTTCTTATCCCCTGCTGGCGGGCAATGTGGTAGATGCATTGAAAGAACCGCATACGGCTGTGTTGTCTGCTACTGCTGCTACCCGGATTTTCGGTGTGCATGAAAATGATCTGCCTGCCGTAATGGGTAAGCTGATTTTAATGGGCAGCGATTCCATCCCTTTCAAAATAACCGGTATTTGCAAAGACGTTCCGGAGAATTCTCACCTGTCGTTCGATTTACTGACTTCTTATATTACACTGTACAGTGGCGCAAACGCATGGAAAGATGCGGATTATAATTTTAGTGAATCCGATTTCTGGCACTATGTGCAATTGAAACCAGGAACCGATTACAAAAAACTGGAAGCCAAACTACCGGCGTTCAGTCAGCGTCATTTTCAGGGTAATAAAATCTCCGGCAGCGATGAAAAATTTTATCTGCAACCACTTTCCAGGGCGCACCTGTACTCCGATTTTGAATACGAAATTGGCAAAACAGACAGCGCTACCGTAGTCTGGGGCTTACTTATCATTGCCATCCTTATAATTGGTATTGCCTGGGTTAATTACATAAACCTGGCTACTTCCAGGTCAATAGAAAGGGCTAAAGAGGTAGGTGTTCGCAAAGTTGCCGGCGCCACCAAATCACAACTGGTAAAGCAATTCCTTACTGAATCGCTGCTTATTAATTTATCCGCCCTGCTGCTTGCTTTCCTGTTGGTTTCATTGTTGCAGAACAATTTCAATGATCTTATCAGGCATAAATTGTCAATTTCTTATATATTCCTAAAAGGTTTAAACGGATATACCATTCTCATTTCGTTTCTTGTATTAACCGTGGCCGGTATATTTATATCCGGTTTTTACCCGGCCTTTGTGTTGTCTTCCTTTAAACCGATAATGGTGCTGAAAGGAAAATTTACCAGTTCAGGAAAGGGAACGTTATTGCGCAAAAGCCTGGTAGTTGGCCAGTTTGCCATTACCATGGCATTGATTACCGGGTCGCTGGTGGTCTACCAGCAAATGCAATACCTGAGCAAACAAAACCTTGGTATGAACATGAGCCAGGTGCTGATAATAAGACCTCCGGAACTCACCGCATGGGATTCTACTTTTATCAACCATGAGAACAGCTTTATCAGCGAATTAAGAAAATTGCCGCATGTACGGGGCGCAGCTACCTCCTGGAATGTAATGGGTGGAGAAACCGGCAGAAGCTTTAATGTACGCCGGGTAGACCAGGATAGTACCGTTCATTATACCATGCGGCACAACGGCATTACCAGTGGCTTTATAGATTTGTACGGAATAAAATTATTGGCGGGCAGAGATTATATCAGCACAGATTTTAATCCCAATTTTGGTAAAGTGCACAATATGATGCTAAACGAAAGTGCCACCAAACTACTGGGATTTGCTAATCCGCAGGATGCTATCGGCAAAACAATTATCCGCGGCAGAAAATGGCAAGTAACGGGTGTTATAAACGATTATCACCAAAAGTCATTGCGCTACCCGGTAGAACCCTCCCTGTTTTTTCCTGCCTACAGTAACAACAGCCAGATTTCGCTAAAAGTAGATGCCAAAGATCTGCAGGCAACCATGGCTTCCGTCAAAAATACCTATGATGCGTTTTTTCCGGGGAACCTCTTTGATTATTTTTTCCTGGATGAAAGGTTCAATGCACAATACAGCAATGATGTATTGTTTGGAAGAATATTTGCGTTGTTTTCTGGTTTCGCCATTTTTATTGCCAGCCTGGGTTTACTGGGGTTGTCTTTGTTTGCTACCATGCAACGCACAAAAGAAATTGGAGTGCGCAAAGTGCTGGGTGCTTCCGTAAGCAATATTGTGATGTTACTATCCAAAGACTTTGTCAGGCTGGTCATCATTGCATTTATTGTGGCTACTCCGGTGGCCTGGTATATCATGCACCAGTGGCTGCAGGATTTCGCTTACCGCATCACCATCTCGCCCTGGTTATTTTTGCTTGCCGGTATAATGGCCATTTTGATAGCACTGTTTACGATCAGTTTCCAGGCAATCAAAGCAGCCATGGCCAACCCGGTTAATTCGTTGCGAGCAGAATAATGGGCGAATGTGATGAATGTGATAATTTGGAAACCTGGCTGCAGGCAGGCAGGTGCTTTTGCCGGTCTGATGGAACGCGGATTTTTATGATGGTCATGATTTAAAATGATGAGATTGCATGATCGCGGACAGGTGTGGAATGCAGCGAGGCGGTCGGTACCGAACGTCAGACCGACGTGGAGTTAAATGTTGAATAAGCACGCTTTGCATCACCAACTACGAGACAGGCGCCATATCCCGCAAACGGCACCCCATCGGGGTGCGTTGTGAGTAGATATGATTCAAATATTATTTGCCGTTCCGTAGGAATGGGTTGTGCGAATTTGGCGGCAATGGATATCGGAACAAACGTGTGAAGCATGGGAGCTTTTGTAATCAATCACGAAATAATTCCGGTTGATTAACCCGGCGTACCCTTTGTTTCGGGTTATTGGTGATAACACCAAAAACGGTGGAAATACCTTTTCCGATCTGATGGAACGCGGGTTTTTATGATGGTCATGATTTAAAATGATGAGATTGGCTGACCGCGGACAAGAGTGGAATGCAGCGATGCGATCGGTACCGCAGTTCAGACCGCAGTCTGTATAACGCTGAAAACAAAAACCGTTAACTCATAAAATTCAACATTTAAAATAATCTCAGCCATGTTAAAAAGTTACTTCAGCGTTGCCATCCGGAATTTCTGGAAAAATAAAACGTTCTCTCTTATCAATATTTTTGGCCTGGCTATTGGCATCAGCGCATCGCTGGTTATTTACCTGATTGTACAATATGATTTTAGTTTCGATAAATTTCATACAGATGCGAACAGGGTATACCGTGTAGTATCAGATTTTAATTTTGCCGGTGAAGCATTTCATAATTCGGGTGTAACCTCGCCAATGGCAAATACACTGCGCAAAGAAGCAACCGGTTTGGAACTGGTAATACCTTTTCGTACGGCGGATGATGATACAAAGGTTACCATTCCTGCCAAAGGTATTCATCAACCCGCTGTATTCAAGAAGCAAAAGAACATCATGTTTGCAGATGAAGCCTATTTCCGGCTGATACAATACAAGTGGCTGGCTGGTACCCCTGCAACTGCTTTGCAACAACCTTACCAGGTTGTCATCACTGCTTCTCTCGCCAAAAAATATTTTCCGGAACTGGGTGCTACAGAAGTACCCGGCAAAGAAATTTATTTCAATGACACGGTAAGGTGCACCATTACCGGTATAGTAAATGACATCAGTCAGCATACTGATTTTTCGTTTACAACAATTATTTCGCGGGCTACACTGGAAAACACACGTCTCAAGCCAGACGACTGGGATCAATGGAACAATACCACTTCTGCCTCGCAGCTGATGGTGAAACTTTCGCCGGGTACCACAGTTGCCAGTGCAGAAAAAAATATGCTGGTTATTTACGACAAATACCGGAAAAAAGAAAAAGACGACAACAGTAAAACAGCATTCCGGCTACAACCCCTGCAGGATATCCATTTCAATTCAACCTACGGAACCTATGGCGACCGCCAGGCGCATAAACCAACACTCTATGGCCTGCTGGCCGTAGCTGCCTTCCTGTTGTTACTGGGCTGTATCAATTTCATTAACCTCACTACCGCACAGGCATCCCAAAGGGCAAAAGAAATCGGTATCAGAAAAACAATGGGCAGTTCCAAATGGCAATTGATTGGGCAGTTTCTGAGCGAAACGTTTTTAATTACATTGATAGCCACCCTGCTCTCGATTGCCATCACTCCCCTGTTGTTAAAAGTCTTTGCAGATTTTATACCAGACAAACTGCATTTTGATATTGGCAATGAACCCGGCATAATTATTTTTCTGTGTTCACTGATAATGTTGGTTACCCTGCTATCTGGTTTCTATCCCGCTATTATTTTATCGGGTTTTAAACCTGTGCTGGTACTCAAAAACCAGGCTTACAGTAACTCTGGCAAGACGAGAAGCGGTTTTTTCCGGAAAACACTGACTGTATCTCAGTTTGTCATTGCTCAGGTATTTATTATTGCCACTATTCTTGTAAGCAAACAGATTAGTTACTCGCTGAATAAGGATCTTGGTTTTAAAAAAGATGCCATCCTGTATTTCTCTGTCAACTACAGAGACACGGTGCTGGCTAACCGCATCGTGCTGAAAGAAAAATTATCGGCAATTCCGGGCATCGCCAAAATCAGTCTGTCAAGTACGCCACCGTCTTCTTCAAATGTGTGGTCAAGTACCATGACCTACAAGGATGGGAAAAAGGAAAAGGAGTTAGATGTACAGCTAAAGATAATTGATACGGTTTACCTGGGTCTTTACAATATGAAATTACTGGCGGGCAGTAATCTCAGCAACAGCGATACCACCAATGGCATGATCATCAACCAGACATATGCACGGTTGCTTGGTTTCCGAAACCCGCAGGAAGCCCTTGGAAAGTTAATTGAATGGAACAATAAGCAAGTACCCATTACCGGTGTGGCTGCCGATTTTCACCAGCGTTCGCTGCATGAAACGATAAAGCCGCTGGCCATGGTAAGTAATAAAAAGCAATGCCGCACTTTTAATATTGCACTGCAGCCGCAGAATGCCGCTGGTAATGCCTGGAAACCTGCCATTGCCAGTATCGAAAAAGCATGGAAAGAAATATACCCTTCAGACGATCTTGAATACAAATTCCTGGATGAAAACATAGCCAAATTTTATACCAGCGAAAAAAATATCTCGAAACTCCTGCTATGGGCAACCGGGCTTGCCATTGCCATCAGTTGCCTGGGGTTGCTGGGACTCATTATTTATATCACCAACCAGCGCACCAAAGAAATTGGCATCCGAAAAGTGATCGGCGCCAGCATTACCCAACTGGTAACTATGCTATCGATGGACTTCCTGAAGCTTATCGCCATCGCCTTTGTTATAGCAATACCCATAGCGTGGTGGGGCGCCTGGAAATGGCTGGAAAATTTTGCCTACCGGACTTCCATCAGCTGGTGGATTTTCATTCTCGGCGGACTGATCATGTTTGTTATGGCATTGCTGATACTGGGCATGCGTACTATTAAAGCCGCCTCTGCCAACCCGGTTCAATCGCTGAGAACGGAGTGAGATTAGTTAAGAGTTAAGAATTATGAGTTATGAATTGCCGGGACCGGATCAGAAATCAGACATCCGACATCAGATATCCGACATCGACCTCAGACATCCGACATCGGAAATATGACATCCTTAAACAGTGAAACATGCTGAAAAATTATTTTAAAATCGCCTTTCGCAATCTGTGGAAAAACAAAGTGTATGCAGCTATTAATATTGCAGGACTTGCCATTGGTATTGCAGCCTGTATCATGATCATGCTTTTTGTGCTGTATGAAAAAAGTTTCGACAATATTCATTCAAAAAATATTTACCGGTTGAATGAAGTCCAGAAATTTGAAGGCATGGTGGCTGCCCAAAAAGTAGGACTCTCCATGTTCCCGATGGGCCCTACCCTGAAAAATGATTTTCCTGAGATAAGAAATTTTACCCGGGTGCGCTGGAACGATAAATACCAGCTTACGTTCGGTGAAAAACGCATTTTTCTGCCACATGCATTTTTTGTGGATTCCACTTTTCTGCAAATGTTTGATTATCCGTTGCTGAAAGGTAACCGGGCAAATGTATTGGAAAAGCCCCACAGCGCTGTAATTACAGAAGAAACTGCGCAGAAGCTTTTTGGCAATGAAAATCCCATCGGTAAAACAATAACGCATTACGCAGGCGATACCATCAGCTTCCAGGTAACCGGTGTTATGAAAAATGTTCCCCAGAATTCACAGCAGCAGTTCGATGTATTGTTTTCGTTCAGTTCCATCTACCAGCCATGGATGATCAATAACTGGGGTAGCAACTGGCTGGATACTTATCTGGAACTTGCTCCCAATACAAACACCGCAGCATTGGAAAAAAAGTTTCCGGCTTATCTGAAAAAATACATGGGCAAAGATGGTGACGGATGGAAATTTTATGAACTTTTTTTACTGCCGCTCAAAGAAGTTCATGCAGGTGCTACGGATATTGGCCTGGATTATCTTAACTACCAGAAATTTGATAAGAAATACACCAATATCTTTTTTGGCATTGGCCTGATTGTACTGCTGATTGCCTGTATCAATTTTATGAATCTTTCTACCGCACGATCTGCTGAACGCGCCAAAGAAGTGGGTATTCGCAAAACAATCGGTGCACGACGTTGGCAACTCTCTTCCCAGTTTATCAGCGAATCGGTCATATTATCGCTGATTGCATTAATACTGGCTGTTCTGCTGGTAAAATTATTATTGCCTTATGTAAACAACTTAAGCCAACGCCAGCTTGACCTGCCGTTTTTCACCAGCTGGAAAACCTTTGTAACAGTTGTATCGGGGGCCATTCTTATTGGCATACTGGCAGGCCTCTACCCTGCCGCATATCTTTCTTCTTTCTTACCGGTAAAAGTGCTGAAAGGTTCCGCGCAAACCGGCAGTAACAAATCAATGCTTAGAAATGTATTGGTAGTAACACAGTTTGCCAGCGCTATTTTCCTGATGATTGCCACCATATTTACTGTAAAACAATTGCAGTTCATGCAGGCGCGCGACCCCGGCTTTAACCGCGAGCAGGTAGTAACCATTCCGCTGAATGGAATCACCAATAAAAAACTGGACCTGGTAAAACAGGAATTACTGGCCAGTACGCTGATACAGGGCGTAACTGCTGCACAGGATCAACTGGGCAGTCACCTGGACCAGTCGGGTATTGAATTCCGGGGTGATGGGCCGAAACGGGATCTTACCTCGACCAGGTTGATTGTTGACCACGATTATCTGACACTGTATAAAATTCCGGTAATACTGGGCAGCAATTTCTCAACAGATATAACCCAGAATGGAAAAGAATATATTATCAATGAAGCGCTGGCAAAGGAATTACTGAAAGACAATAAAAGCAGTGCCACTGCATCGTTGCTGGGGAAACACTTTGGATTTGATTCAACCGGCACCATTGTTGGCATTGCAAAGGATTTCAATTTTAACTCGCTTCATCACAAGATTGAAACCATGTTTATGTATAACCAGAAATATTGGGGTTTCAGTACGCTTTCGGTAAAGGTTAATGGCAATAAAGCCACTGATGCTGTTGCGTACATACAATCTGTATGGAAAAAAAATTACCCCGACAATCCACTGGAGTACCAGTTCCTGGATGAACATTTTGCAGATGTTTACCGCGCAGATGCGCAGGTAAGCAGTGTAGTAGGTGTGCTGGCGGCTCTGGCAATCATTATTTCTTGCCTGGGTTTGTTTGGCCTGGCTTCCTATTCTGCCGAACGCCGTACAAAAGAAGTCGGTATTCGCAAAGTGCTGGGCGCTTCCATACAGAATATAACCGCCATGCTGTCGAAAGATTTCCTGAAATATGTTTTAATAGCAACAATAATAGCATGGCCGCTTGCATGGTTTGTAATTTATACATGGCTCCAGGATTATGCTTACCGTATCAATATCAGCGCCTGGGTATTTATACTGGTAGGTGTTGTGGCATGCCTGATTGCATTGGTGACCATTAGCTTCCAGGCTATCAGGGCTGCTATGGCTAACCCGGTAAAATCATTGAGAACGGAGTGAGGTTAGTTAAGAATTATGAATTATGAGTTATGAGTTGCTTTTGCCGGATGGAAGTGGCTAGTGGTTAGTGGCTAGAAAGCGTTTGCGGGGTATAATGCAAAAGTCAACCTTATTAAGGTAAGTACAAATTATGATTTATGAGTTAAAATTGAGAATTAATTGTTGAAGAGACATAGCCCAAAATATCCAACTTCAGACTTCGGATTTCAGACATCAGACAAATGCCCGCATTAAAGTAAACCGCACATGAACAGACATTTGCAATTCGTTTTAATCTTAGCAGTTTATTTAGTAACTTGTACCGGTTATGGACAAACGATAACGCCAAATCTGCAGGATGTTTCAAAATGGCAAATGAGCAACCGCTCATCAATAGCATTGAATGAAGACGGTAAAAAAGCCATACAGCTTAACGAGCTGCCCGGCGATGGATTAATGATATTAAAAGACACCGTATTCTCCAATGGTGTTATAGAACTGGATATCAGGGGAAGTAATAAAATGCAGCAGAGTTTTGTTGGTATTGCTTTTCACGGTAAAGATCTGAAAACGTATGATGCCGTCTATTTTCGGCCATTTAATTTCAAAAGCGATGACCCTGTGCGACGTTCACATTCCGTGCAGTATATCAGTATGCCAGACAACGATTGGGAGAAATTACGTACCAGTTTTCCGGGTAAATACGAGCACAGCGTTGAACCCGCGCCTAACCCGGATGACTGGTTTCATGTAAAAATCAACGTTACTGGCAAACGGATAAGCGTTTACGTAAACAACCAGCAACAACCCTCACTGGAGATAGATAAACTGAACGATAATACCCGTGGCCGACTGGCATTATGGGCCGGCAACAACTCAGCCGGAACCTTTGCTAATTTGCGCATTACAACAGCCGGCGGGTCACCTGTTCTGTATGGCAACAATCCTGCAGCGGGTCATTACTTTGATGTGGGCGATGCAAAACTATATTATGAAGTATATGGAAAGGGAAAACCCATTGTGTTACTGCATGGCGGTATATATGGCTATATAGATGAGTTTAAGAATTTCATTGATAAACTCATTCCGGATTACCAGGTTATCTGTATAGCTACAAGAGGCCACGGCAAATCAGAAAGCGGCCCCGGGCCATTCAGCTACAACCAGCGCGCCGAAGATGCATTTAAAGTGACCAGGAGTATTACCAGCGATAGTGTACTGGTACTTGGGTTCAGTGATGGCGCTTACTCGGGTTTGAAACTGGCGGCACTGCATCCTGAGCTGGTTAAAAAACTAATTTCTATTGGTGCCGGAGATTACCCCCCCGGTGGAAGGCAAAAAAAATACAACTATACTGCCGATGGTCTCATGAAATCCGATTCCGCGTTTTTTGCGAGCCGGTTGGCGTTGATGCCCGAACCAAAACGATGGAATGAAACATTGGCCAAAGCAACTCATATGTACAACGAAGATTTTGTGAGTACGGAAACGTTTGGGCAAATAAAATGTCCCGCATTGATCATGGCCGGAGACCGCGACGGTGACAACCCAACTGAGAATGTGGTTAAATGTTACAAGGCCATCCGTAATGCACAGCTTGCCATTATACCGGGTTGCAATCACGTTGTTTTCTTTTGTAATTTTCCTGCCGTATGGCAATCAATAGAACCTTTTCTAAAGAAAATGTGATGAATGTGAAAATGGGATGAATGTGCTAATGCTGCAACGCGCGGAAACAATTGCGATGCAAAAAATGGAACGCAGATTTTTATGATGGTTAAGATGACTATGATTTTAATCATCTTCTTCCTTCAGGGGTTTAGGGGACAGGCATTTATGAAATACCTGGTGTATGCTACCGGACACTCAGTGTACGTTTTCGGACAGTTTTGGTTTGATGCCAGTAGCTAAAACGCAATGCCAGTTTGGCTTACAGCATTGGCATAACAGTTGGAAAAAACCTGGGTAGCAAGGCTGCCACACGCCTATACCGGCGCCGGCAGCCGCAGTAAAGCAACCAAAGTGAACAAAAGAAAAGAAGATATAACCCTTGCAGACCTGTTAACTGACGATGGCTTTTTGGCGTGGCAACTCAAAAATGACGAAACGGAGGCGCAGGAATGGCAAAACTGGATGGATCGAAATCCTGAAAACGCTGAATTGGTCAACCAGGCCATCCAATTATTGTCAGTGCTGGCAAGCATGAAGGAAAAAAAAATATCAGACTACCAGGTCAATGCATCATTTGACCGGTTAATGAAAAAAATAACACGACGCGAAAACAGGTTTTATTCAATTTTATAAACGGGGACAACGATGTTAAGAAATTATTTAAAGATTGCATGGCGGAACCTGCTGAAAAACAAAGCATTTTCTTTTATCAATATTCTGGGCCTGTCTATTGGCATTGCTGTTTGCTTTATTATCATGTTGTTTGTATACGACGAGCTCAGTTACGACAGGTTCAATAAAAATGCAGACCGTATAGTGCGCGTCGTTTTTAATGCCAGTATCAATGGCGGAAAAATCAGCGAGTCAAATGTAATGCCGCCAGTTGCGCAGGCACTGAAAAATGATTATGCAGAAGTAGAAGAAGCCACGCGCCTGAAACAGGACGGAAGACCAAAAATAACCTTTGAGCATAAAATATTTAAAGAAGCCAGCGCTGCATTTGTAGATCCCAATTTTTTTAAAGTTTTTTCTTTTACATTCCTTAAAGGCGACGCTACTACTGCCCTGCTAAGGCCCAATACCCTTGTTATCACCAGCGAAGTAGCCCAAAGATGGTTTGGCAATGATGCGCCATTGGGTAAAACAATTGACTACAACGGCACCCGGTTTACCGTAACAGGCGTAATGGAAAAAAATCCTGCGAATGCACATTTTCATTTTGATATGTTCGGTTCCATGGAAAGCATCGACCAGGCCAGGTCTAACAGCTGGATGGAATCCAATTTTTTTACCTACGTTTTATTAAAACCAGGTACAGACTATAAAAAACTGGAAGCCAAATTACCTGGTATGGTAGAGAAATACATGGGCCCTCAAATTGTCCAGGAAATGGGCCTCAGTTTATCGCAGTTCCGTACCAAAGGCAATGAACTGGGTTTTGCATTGCAACCACTTACATCTATTCACCTGTACTCTAATACCAGTTCAGAACTGGAAGCAGGCGGTAACGTAAAGTATGTGTACATATTTGGGGCCATTGCCGTTTTCATGCTGTTAATCGCTACCATTAATTTTATAAACCTGTCTACTGCCGGCGCATCCAAACGGGCAAAAGAGGTGGGCGTTCGTAAAGTAATGGGGTCTGGCAAAGCAGACCTGGTAAAACAGTTTCTGTTAGAATCGGTGATGCTCACTTTTATAGCATTGCTTATTGCATTTGTGATGGTGCAGCTTGCATTGCCCGTCTTTAATACGTTATCCGGAAAAAATCTGCGACCGGGCTTTAGCCTTAAACCACTGACCGCATTTTTTGCACTGGGTATTATGGTGGGGTTACTGGCTGGCATATACCCCGCATTTTTTCTTTCCTCGTTTAAACCCATTGCAACACTAAAAGGCAGGCTGAGTGCAGGCACCAAAAGCCTTGGCCTCAGGAGCAGCCTTGTGGTGTTTCAATTTTTTATTTCGGTAAGCCTTATCACCGGAACCATTATTGTATACCAGCAAATGAAATTTATTCAAAACCAACAACTGGGATACGATAAAGACCAATTGCTGGTATTGCCCAACTCCTGGGCATTGGGTAAGAACGAAAAAGCGTTTAAAGAAAAGTTGCTGCAGGATAGTCGTGTGGCCAATATAACTGTCTCTGCCTACAAACCAGCCGGCCCCAGCGGCAATAATAATTCACTGGCTTATCCCGAAGGAAAAGACAACCAGCTCATGAAAACGCTGGAGTACCAGGTAGATGAACAGTATATACCCACGTTGGGCATACAAATGGCTGCAGGCAGAAATTTTTCTCCTGCGTTTTCTACGGATTCCTCCGCCATGATAATCAATGAAACGGCAGCAAGGGCATTTGGATTTGGAAAAAATGCGGTAGGACAAAGAATTACCCGCGAGAACAGCAGCCGCGGAAAAAACGTAACCTATAACGTGGTAGGCGTTGTAAAAGATTTTCATTTCAGATCGCTGCACGAAGCCATCACACCACTGCTGATGGTATTAAACCCGGAATCCGGACTTATAATTAAAGTAAGAACAAAAGATATAGCCGGGCTACTGGCTTCCATGAAGGAACAATGGGCAAGTTACCAGGTTGAAGAACCTTTTAGCTATGCCTTTATGGATGAACTGTACATTAAAACATATGCGGCTGAGCAGAAAACGGGTCTTATTCTAAACATCTTTGCTGTACTCACCATTTTTGTGGCCTGTATGGGTTTGTTTGGACTGGCCACTTATACCGCGGAACAACGATCCAAAGAAATTGGTATACGAAAGGTGCTGGGAGCAAGTGTGGCCCAGGTAACCGGCATGTTGTCAAAAGAATTTATAAAACTGGTACTCATTGGTTGTATCATTGCCTTCCCGTTATCCTGGTGGGCCATGACCAGATGGTTGCAGGACTTTGCGTATAAAATAGATATCAACTGGTGGGTCTTTGTGCTGGCGGGCGTTGTGGCCTTACTGATAGCATTGTTTACCGTTAGCTTTAAAGCCATCAGGGCTGCACTCGCCAATCCGGTGAAATCGCTGCGTTCGGAATGAAAGTGATGGAACACAGATTATTATGATGGTGATGATAAAAAATGATAAATGTAGCGAATGTATAGTTGTTGGTGTTTTCACCAACAACGGCGGCAAACATTGCTGATTTTGTGATTGAGTGATTTTGAGATTGGCTACACACGAAAATTACCAGCAAATCAAGAAATCACGCAATCAGCAATCTCAAAATTGAATACAATGGAACGCAGATTGCCGGTAGTTGTTGGTGAAAACACCAACAACGGCGTCAATAAAACAAATCGGGCATCATCATATCAGACATCAGAGATAATTCCAACAACCATGATAAAAAACTATCTTAAAGTAGCAATCCGCAGTCTTGTTAAAAGAAAGGGCTACACCTTTATTAATGTATTTGGATTGGCTACCGGTATGGCTGTTTGTTTGCTTATTGTGCTGTTCATTCAGAGCGAACTGGGTTATGACAGTTTTCATAAAAATGGTAAAAATGTTTACCGTGTAGTGCTGGATCGTAAGTATCCGGGCCGTTCTACTTCCTATTCCATCATCCCTTCCTCCATTGGCGAATCCATTCAGCATGAATATCCCGAAGTGCTGCAAAGCACGCGGTTATTTGATGTGGTGGGCAACGGTAGTTTTTTTATAAAGATAGCCGACAAGGTTTTTGAAGAAAAAAAGGTATTGCTGGCCGACTCCAATTTCTTTTCTGTTTTTACCGCTAATCTTGTACAGGGCGATGCAGCAACGGCTTTGCAAAAAGTGAATACAGCCGTTATTACTGAAACCACGGCCAAAAAATACTTTGGCTCCGCGGCGGCTGCCATGGGTAAATCATTTGGAACTGATGACGATGTACATTTTATGGTTACGGGTGTATGCAAAGACTGGCCAGAAAGCGCCCATTTTACTTTTGATATCCTGATGTCATCGGTGAGTTTTCCTTTTACCAGGCAGCCTAATTATACCGGTTTTTCTGCCCATACCTACCTGCTGCTCAATCCCAATAACTCACCTGCTGCCCTGGAAGCGAAGTTTCCGCATATCATTGACAAATATGTCTCGTCTGCCATTGCAAAAAACTTCAACATGACGTATGAGCAGTTTCAGCAAGCCGGGAACGGTTATCACTATTATTTACAACCGCTTACAAAAATCCACCTTATATCTGACCTGGAAGCCGAACTAAAACCAAATGGAAGTATCAGGACCATTTATATTTTTTCTGTCATTGCCATTTTCATATTGATCATTGCCAGTATCAATTTTATCAACCTGTCTACCGCGCGTTCTATGGAGCGTGCCAAAGAAGTGGGCATCCGCAAAACATTTGGCTCCGAAAAGAAATCGCTGATTGCGCAATTTCTTATTGAATCGGTACTTGTAAGTCTGTTCAGCATTATCATTGCCATGGTGTTCATTGCGCTTTTACTTCCCCTGTTTAATAAAGTTGCGGGTAAGGAACTGAGCATTGGCTATTTTCTAGACCCGTTGAGGATTGCTTTACTGTTGTTGTTTTCGGTGGTGGTAGGACTTATTGCCGGTCTCTATCCCGCTTTTATTTTATCGTCATTTAAACCCATCCTGGTTTTAAAAGGCAAATTCAAATCAAACAAATATGGCATGGCATTGAGAAACGGGCTGGTTGTTTTTCAGTTTGCCATCTCCGTTATACTGATCATCTGTACCATTACGGTTAACCGGCAAATGCAATACATGCTGGGCGATAAGCTGGGCTTCAAAAAAGATCATATCATTGACATACAGCGCGCAGACCTGCTGGATCAAAAAACCCAATCATTCAAAAATGAAGTTGTTGCCCTTCCGGGTGTGGAAAACATTTCCGGCACAACCGCAATTCCGGGGCAGGCCGGATTTTTCGGTATTACATGGCAGGCTGTAGGCTCCGGTGCCAAAGAGCCCATGACTGGCCGCTCCCTGATAGCCGATGACCAGTTTGCAGCGGTGCTGGATATCAAATTAAAAGAAGGCCGGTTTTTCTCGAAAGAATTTTTAACCGATTCACTTGCCGTGGTATTAAATGAAAAAGCGGTGGAAGAACTGGGTCTTAAAAATCCCATTGGTGCCCGGGTGAGTACTACCGACGAAAATTTCAATGCGCGCAATGGCGATCCATATTTGTACACAGTAGTAGGTGTTATAAAAGATTTTCATTTTCAATCGTTGCACCAGAAAATAACGCCATTGGTTTTCGCCAGTTCCAGCAAATTTGGCAACCGCTCCCCTGCACTGGTAGTACGCGTTAAAGCAGATAATTTTAGCGCATCACTGGCAAGTATTGAAAAACTATGGAAAAAATTTGTTCCTGAACGGCCCTTTCATTACGATTTCCTGGACCGTACCCTGGCAGATCAATACCTTGCGGAAATTACCATGCAGCGCATCTTCACCATATTTTCTGTACTCGCCATTTTTATTGCATGCATCGGGTTGCTGGGACTGGCAGCCTACGCAACGCAATTGCGCATGCGTGAGATAAGCATCCGGAAGATACTGGGCGCCAGCGCAGGCAGTATCATTAGTATGTTGTCGAAAGATTTTCTCCGGTTGATCATCATTTCATTTGTTGTGGCATTCCCGTTGGCCTGGTGGGGCATGCATGCCTGGCTGCAGAACTTTGCCTACCGGACCAGCATATCGTGGTGGGTATTTTTATTGTCGGGTGCTATAGCTGCGCTGATAGCACTGCTGACCATCAGTTTCCAGGCCATCAAAGCAGCAATGACCAATCCCGTAACGGCGCTGAGAACAGAGTGAGATAGTTAAGAGTTATGAATTAAGAGTTATGAGTTATGAGTGAGGAGTTATGGCGACCTAACAAATGTGGAAATGCCGCAGGCCGTGAGCGGACAGTGCGGAAAATCAAAAATTAACATTTACAATATCAAACTGCGGCCTGGAATAGAATAAACCGGCCAACGTCAAATCAGACATTATCACATCAGACATCAGACATAACTTTATGCTCCGGAATTATTTTAAATCTGCATATAGAAATTTAATCCGTAATAAGGATTATGCTATTATTAATATTGCGGGCCTCGCCATTGGTATTGCCGTTTGTATGATGATATTTATTATCATCCAGTTTCATACCGGTTTTGACAATTTTCATCCTAAGAAAGACCGGATTTACAGGGTGCTTACCGAATACCACCATGCAGATAGCAAGGATGTCTTTAATGGAAAAGGCGTACCGGCTGGTTTTTCACTAACATTGCAACCTGCTTTTGACGAACTGGAAAAAGTAGCTCCCCTGCTGGCCGGCCGCGATAACCAGGTATTGGTACTCAACAACAACAATGAACCGGTTAAAAAAATAAAAGAGCCAACCGGTATTTTCTATACCACGCCCGATTTTTTCAGCATTTTCAATTTTCCTTTACTGTCCGGCTCCTATGCTTCGCTAAAAAACCCCAATTCGGTATTACTGTCTGTGGAAACCGCCAGGAAATATTTTGACGACTGGAAACAGGCAACCGGCAAAAAAATAAAATTGAATAATACGGATGTGGTAACGGTAACGGGTATCCTCGCTTCCATTCCGGATAATTCAGGTTTTCCCATTAAGATGGTGGTATCGTACGGTACCGGTTCTACAAAACGTTTATTAACATCAACGGATTTTGATGGAACCAGTGGAAACCTGGGTTGTTATGTTTTACTGCGGCAACACGGAGATTGGTTTGCTTTCAATAACCAGCTGAAGAAATATTCAAAGATGGTAAAATCAGCAGGCAACAACGACCTGCAGATTTTACAACCGCTCCGGGATGTTCACTATGATACAAAAACCGGCGATTTCAGCGACAAGACCATCAGTCGCACCCTTATCAATGTTTTATGGACGATTGCATTGTTTATTCTCTTCATTGCGTGTATCAACTTTATTAACCTTTCCACGGCACAGGCGGTTAACAGGGCTAAAGAGGTTGGCGTAAGAAAAGTACTGGGAAGCAACCGGTTTCAACTGCAATTGCAATTTCTAACGGAAACATTTTTAATTGTAGTGGTTGCTTTGGTGCTTTCAGTGGTGGCAACTTTTTCCGCCTTGCCGTTTATCAATTCTATACTTGGTCTTTCATTAGAGATCAGCGGCACCAATGCCCTGCCGGTTGTTTTATTTCTGCTGGCCTGCAGCATCGTTGTTACACTTGTTGCCGGTCTTTACCCGGCTGTGGTACTTGCAGGTTACAAGCCTGTAACAGCCCTCAAAACCAGGATGGCTGCCAAACACACGGCTGGTATTTCATTGCGCAGAAGCCTGGTAGTATTCCAGTTTATTGTGACGCAGGCGCTGATAATCGGCACCCTGGTAATAGTAAAGCAAATGAGTTATTTTTCAAACCAGCCACTCGGATTTGATAAAGACACCATTGTAAATATTCCGTTGCCCACAGACAGTGCAGGCAATGCCAAGCTCGGCTACCTGAAAAAACAATTGCAAAATATATCTGGGGTTAAAAATGTTAGCCTGGGCTCCAATACACCTATAGAAGACAATACCGAAAACTGGAGCATGTTCAAATTTGACCATGCTGCGGAAGAAAATGGCTTTTATTCCATTTACAAAAATGCTGACGAGGATTACCTCGCTACTTATCAGCTGCCATTGATTGCGGGAAGAAACATAACGGCATCAGATACCGCGCGGGAGTTCCTGGTAAATGAACTACTGGTAAAAAAACTGGGCCTTCAGCACCCGGAAGATATTTTGAACAAAGAAATTAAATTCAATGACAAGTACAAAGGATTGGTAGTGGGTGTATTGAAAGACTTTAATACAAGATCTTTTCGTGACGATCTTGCACCAATGATGATAACAAGCATGAAAAGCAATTATAACCAGGCCGCTGTAAAACTAATTACAGGCAATGCAGGAAACGTGTTGCCGGCCATTGAGAAAACCTGGAATAGCAATTTCCCCAATTTTGTATTTGAATATAAATTCCTGGATGAAAAAATTGAAACTTTTTACAAACAGGAAAAGCAGCTGGCTTACTTATACAAGATATTTGCGGTAATAGCCATTTTTCTAAGTTGCCTGGGATTGTATGGACTGGCATCTTTTATGGCCGTTCAGCGAATCAGGGAAGTAGGTATACGAAAAGTGCTGGGCGCCTCGGTACAAAGCATTGTATACCTGTTCTCCAAAGAATTTATTTTGCTGATTGCCCTTTCATTTATTATCGCTACACCGCTTGCCTGGTATTATATGCACCAGTGGTTACAACATTTTTCTTATAGAATTGAACTCAGTTGGTGGATATTTTTAGCTGGTGGACTGGCCGCAGTTATCATAGCCCTGATAACGGTTAGCTTCCAGGCTGTGAAAGCAGCGATAGCCAATCCGGTGAAGAGTCTGCGTTCGGAATAAGAGGAAAATGTGATAAAGTGTAAATGCAGAAATGCGGCCGGTACCGAAGGTCAGTCCAGTCTGATGGAGCGCGGATATTTATGATTTTTACGATAGAAATATGATAGCAGGGAACAGGGCTTCAGCCCAGGTCAAACATCGGACATCAAACATCAGTCATCCATAATAAGTGAAACATGCTAAAAAATTATTTCAAAATTGCCTGGAGAATTTTAACGCGCAACAAAGTCTATTCCTTTATCAATATTTTTGGACTTGCGGCTGGCCTTGCCACCTGCCTGCTGATAATGTTGTATATATTTGATGAAAGCAATTATGACCAGCACCATAAAAATGGCAAAAATGTTTTCCGTATTGCATCTGTAAGCGGGTCAGACAATAAAACGGAGACCTGGGCCGCCGTTTCCGCACCCCTTGCAGCGGGTATTAAAACGGAATTGCCGGAAACAGCAGAAATAACCAGGTTACTTACCTTCCCCGATATTGCCACCATGCTGCTGAAGTACAACAGCGACAAAGGAGAAAAGAAATTTTTTGAGAACAGGGGATATTATGTGGACTCTACGTTCTTCCACATTTTTACCTATGATTTTATTTATGGCGATGCATCCACGGCGCTGAACAGGGCCAATACAATGGTAATATCCAGGGAGTTGTCTGAAAAGTTTTTTGGCAAAGAAAATCCAACCGGAAAAGCGATATTGATCAATACACCTTTCGGGGAAATGAATTATACGGTAACCGGCGTTTATAACAGCCAGCGTTACAAATCACATATTCCCGCCAATTTTTTTCTTTCGATGCATAACAATGATATGTGGAACTGGGTTCAGCAGCAAACCAGTTGGGGAGGCAACAATGTTTTCTATACTTATATCGCGTTAAAAGATGGTACTGATGCGCGCAGGTTTGAAAAAAAGTTAAACGCTTTTTATGAACGCCATTCTGCCGATGAAAACAAGGCTGCGGGTTTTTCAAAAAATCTTTTTTTACAACCACTGAAAGACATATACCTGCGCTCATCCATTGGAAATGAGATAGGCGTAAACGGTAATATCACCTATCTCTATATCCTTGGCTGTATCGGTGTATTTATACTGCTGATCGCCTGTATCAATTTCATGAACCTGAGTACCGCACGTTCCCAAAAAAGAGCGAAAGAAGTGGGCGTGAGAAAAGTAATGGGTGCAGAAAGATGGGCACTGGTGCGGCAGTTCCTGGGAGAATCATTTCTTATGTGCGTGATAGCATTGGCGCTTGCGTTAACCCTTGCGTGGACGCTGTTACCTGTTTTTAATGATCTAACCCAAAAAAATATACAGCCCCTGTCAAGTCCGGTTATTATTTACTGGATTGCCGGGCTTGCGTTGTTTACAGGTCTGCTGGCAGGTGCCTACCCTGCATTCTACTTGTCCGCCTTTGCGCCGGCAGCTGTCTTGAAAGGAAAAATAAGAAATAGTTTTTCGGCAACCGCTGTGCGGAAAGGCTTGGTAATTTTTCAATTCACCATTTCTATATGCCTGGTGCTGGGCGCCATTGTAATCTGGCAGCAACTATCTCTTTTAAACAACCAGCAAATGGGTTTTAACAAAGAACAGCAACTGGTATTACCGTTGCAGCAGGGTTTTAAAAATTCGAAAAAAGATTATACACTGCTCAAGAATGAACTGCAAAAAAATTCTGCTATAACTGCTATCAGCAGCGGTTCTGCCTATCCTGGAATTCCCAACCTGAACGATGTGCTTTGTTATGCAGAAGGTAAAACAATAAATGATGTGGTAGACCTTCGTATTGCAGGCGCCAATATCGGGTTTATAGAAACACTGGGGTTTACTGTATTGAGCGGAAGAACATTTTCGGAATCATTTACCGCGGATTCCAATGCCGTCATTCTGAACGAAACAGCAGTTAAGGAACTGGGTTATACCACGGCCACAGCCCCGGGCAAAAAAATCCAGTACGATTACCGGGGTCACCATTTCATGCAGATAGTGGGCGTTGTAAAAGACTTTAACTACCAGAGCCTGCATAATAGCATAAAGCCATTTGGATTTACAAGTGGTTTGCTGGCCAACAAATATGGTTACCTGGTAGCCCGCGTAAAAGGCAATGATTACAGCCGCCTGCTGCAACAGGTAAAACAAAGCTGGACGAAACTCAACCCCGGGGTGCCTTTCGTGTATTCTTTTCTTGATCAGGATTTTCAGCGCAATTACGAAAAGGAGCAACATTCGTCCGGTATCATCGTCTCTTTTACAGTTATAGCCATCCTGGTAGCCTGCCTGGGACTGTTTGGACTGGCAGCGTTCTCTGCGGAACAAAGAACAAAAGAAATTGGCATAAGGAAAGTACTGGGTGCTTCCGCAACAGATATGATGGCCCTGCTTTCGGGTGAGTTTATAAAATTGGTCATGGTGGCCTTTGCCATAGCGTCACCCATCGCCTGGTATTGTATGAGCCAGTGGTTACAGTCGTTTGCATACCAGGTATCCATCAGTTGGTGGATGTTTGCCACGGCGGGCTTGCTTGCCCTGTTCATTGCATTGGTTACTGTTAGTTTCCAGGCAATAAAAGCAGCGATAGCCAACCCCGTACAGTCGCTGAGAACAGAGTAACACAGTTAAGAATTAAAAATTAATAATTAAGAATTAACCTCCGCCACCCTGCATCAGACATCATAACATCAGACATTCATTTTATGCTTAAAAATTTTTTTAAAGTCGCTTTCAGGAATCTTTTTCGCAACAAAGGCTTTTCCGCCATCAACATTACCGGTCTTGCAGTTGGTATGGCCAGCGCCATTCTTATTTTTCTGTGGATACAAAATGAAATCAGTTACGACCAGTTTCATGAAAAGAAAGACCGGATCTATGAAGCATGGAACCGCGCCCGGTTCGATGGCAAACTGATGAGCTGGAATACAACACCAAAAATTTTGGCGAGAACGCTGGAGCATGATCTGCCGGAAGTGGAACGTGCGGTGCGTGTAAACTGGGGCAGCAATTTCCTGTTTAGCATTGGCGATAAAAGAATTACCAAAGCAGGCAATATGGTTGATTCCGGCTTTCTGCAAATGTTCAGCTTTCAAATGCTGAAAGGAAATCCGTCTACCGCATTAAATGATATGCATTCCATTGTGCTGACAGAAACCTGCGCTAAAAGTTTTTTTGGCGATGAAGACGCTATGGGGAAAACAATTAAAGTAGAAAACAAAGACAATTTTACAGTCACGGGTGTGCTCAGGGATCTTCCCAATAATACCCGTTTTAAATTTGAATACCTGCTTCCCTGGTCATATCTCACTTACAGAAAGGAAGACGACAGCAGCTGGGGTAATAACAGCACCCGTACTTATGTATTATTGAAAGAAAACGCCCGTATTGCTTCTGTAACACCAAAAATGAAAGTGCTCAAGCAACGGTACGAAGAAGAAGCAAAAAAAGACAAATGGGAAATGTTTCTCTACCCTGCCAGCCGCTGGCGTTTGTATTCCAGCTTTACCAACGGGGTTGAAGACAGCGGCGGTCGTATGACTTTTGTAAAACTGTTTGGCACCATTGCCATTCTGATCCTGCTAATCGCCTGTATCAATTTTATGAACCTGAGCACGGCCAGGAGCGAGAAACGTGCAAAAGAAGTAGGCATACGAAAAGTAGTAGGCGCACAAAAAGCATCGCTGATAAGCCAGTTTATCGGCGAATCTGTTTTACTTGCTTTCCTGGCAGCCATTTTTGCTGTTATCCTTGTATTGGTTAGTTTACCGGCTTACAACCAGCTGACTGATAAAAAATTATTTATCAATTTCGCAAGCGGTTATACATGGCTGACAGGTATCGGTTTTATTTTATTTACAGGGCTGCTGGCAGGCAGCTATCCGGCTTTTTTTCTTTCTTCCTTTCAACCGGTAAAAGTGCTGAAAGGCACTTTCAAAAAAGCACATGCACTGGTTACCCCGCGTAAAGTGCTGGTAGTACTGCAATTTACTTTTGCTATTATGCTTATCATCTGCACCATCATTGTAAAACAACAGATAGATTATGCGCAAAACAGGGAACTGGGTTATAATAAAGACAACCTGGTATATCACTTTATGACCGGCGATATCACGAAGAATTATAACCTGATCAGAAATGAATTGCTTGCCAGTGGGATAGCGTCGGCGGTTACAAAAACAAGTGCCCCGCTTACTGAAAGCTGGAGCGATGGCTGGGGCCAGGAATGGGAAGGAAAGGACCCCAATGATAAAACGGATTTTTGCCGGTATGTGTCAGATGAAGGACTGGGCGCAACCATCGGACTGCAATTTGTAAAAGGCCGTGATTTTGACCTGAAACAATTTCCTACAGACTCCCTGGGAATGATCATCAATGAATCTTCGCTGAAAGTCATGAAGTTTAAAGACCCTATTGGCAAAATTGTAAAAGACAATGGTAAAGAATGGCATATTGTAGGTGTAATAAAAGATTTTATTCTTACTTCACCCTATGAACCAACCAGGCCCATGCTAATCTCAGGTGCAAAAAACAATTGGTTCAGTGTTGTACAAATCAGGCTGAACGGTAAGAACGCCCTTGCGAAAAACCTTGAAAATGCAGCCACTATTTTTAAGAAATACAATCCCGAATATCCTTTCAATATCCAGTTTGTGGATGCTGAATATGCCAAAAAGTTTGAGAACGAACAACGCCAGGGTACACTGGCTGCCTTGTTTGCAGGCCTTACCATTTTTATTTCGTGCCTGGGACTGTTTGGCCTCGCCACCTATATGGCAGAAAACAGGATAAAAGAAATCGGTGTGCGCAAAGTGCTGGGCGCTTCGGTAACAGGTATTACTGCCCTGTTATCAAAAGATTTTATAAAACTGGTTATTGTTTCATTTGTTATAGCGGCGCCGTTGTCTTACTGGGCTATGTATAAATGGCTTCAGGATTATAACTACCGCGTAAACATTCACTGGTGGGTGTTTGCAATTGCATGTATATTATCTGTGGCCATTGCCCTGCTGACAGTCAGTTTCCAGGCCGTCAAAGCAGCCAGGGCCAACCCGGTGAAATCGTTGAGAAGTGAGTAAGGCAAATGTGAGGAACCTGCCTGCCGGCAGGCAGGTGTGATAAATGAGACAACGCGGTCAGACGCGGACGTCAGGCCGGGATCAGACATCAGACATCCTACATCAGACATATCTCTCATGTTTAAAAATTATTTTACCATTGCCTGGCGGAACATTCAGCGGAATAAAATCTTTTCAGGCATTACTATTTCGGGACTGGCCCTTGGCCTGACCTGCAGCATACTTATTTTTTTATGGGTAAAAGATGAATACAGCGTAGATTCATTTTTTGTAAACGGTAACCGCAACTACATCGTCTCCAGTCGTGAATATGTTGACAATAAAATAATCGGTTCCTACGATACGCCTGGTATGCTGGGCGAAGAATTAACACGGGTGATGCCGGAGGTTGCCTATTCCTGCAACTTTGCATTCAACCAGTATCTTACATTTTCGACTGGCGACAAAACAATAAAAATAGAAGGAAATTATGCAGGCAAGGATTTTTTTAAAATATTCTCTTATCCCCTCTTACTGGGATCGGCAGCAACAGCCCTAAAAGGACCTGAGAGCATTGCTATTTCCGAAAAGATGGCTACCACTTTTTTTGGCGATGCCGCTACAGCCATGAACAAAGCACTGCGGTTCGACAATTACAAAGAACTGAAAGTAACCGCTGTATTCAAAGACCTGCCGCCCAATGTGTCCGAAAAGTTTGAGTATTTGCTAAACTGGGATCTTTTTACTGAACGTGAGCCATGGGTTACCAACTGGAACAACAGCGGCCCTTCTACATTCATACAACTGAAAGCAAATGGAGACCCAAAGAAAGTAGCTGCCAAACTAAAACATATTGTAGATAAGTATGATAAGGAATTTACTGAACTTGACAGAACAGAACTGGACTTGCAGCGGTATGACGAAAAATACCTGTATTCCAATTTCAAAAATGGGTATATAGCCGGCGGTCGTATAGAATATGTCCGGTTGTTCAGTATCGTTGCCATCTTTATTTTACTGATAGCATGTATCAACTTTATGAATCTTGGCACTGCCCGATCGCTGAAACGGGCAAAGGAAATTGGTGTTCGAAAAGTGATCGGGGCCGTCCGTTCTTCACTAATAAAACAGTTCCTCGGAGAAGCATTGTTGTTCACAGCATTGTCTGTATTGATTGCTTTGATACTGGTTGCCCTGTTGTTACCGGCTTTTAACAATCTAACCGGCAAATCAATTGCATTCCCCGCCGGCGACTATGGTTTTTGGCTGAACATTACCGGACTTACCATCATAACCGGTTTTTTTGCAGGCAGCTACCCTGCATTGTTGCTGTCTTCTTTTAAGCCAATCGCTGTTTTAAAAAACACGCTCCGTTTATCACCTTCGTCTGCCTGGTATAGAAAAGGCCTTGTAGTATTTCAATTTGCCCTATCGATAATATTTATCACAGGTATGATCATTATTTCACGCCAGGTTGATTATATCCAACATAAGAATATCGGATACCAGAAAAATAACCTGGTATATTTTCCTGTTTCGGGCGACCTTGCCAAAAACTTTGAGCTGTTTAAAAATCAGGCGCTGCAAATTCCGGGCATTACCGGTATAACCAAGATGTCTAACCGCCCTGTACAAATTGAAAATTCCACCGGTGGCGTTGAATGGGAAGGAAAATCGCCCGGCTCACGTCCCAATTTTACCCAGGTGGCTGTAGGCTACGATTTTATAACAACCATGCAGGCAACCCTCGCGCAGGGGCGCGATTTCTCAAAAGATTTTGCCGATTCAAACAGTTATATCATCAACGAGATGGCAATGCAGCGTATCGGGTACAAAGACCCGGTAGGCAAGCCCCTAATATTCTGGGGTAAAAAAGGTACGATTGTAGGGGTTGTAAAAGATTTTCATTTTAATTCATTGCATGTACCCATTGAGCCATTGATCATCCGCCTTACTAAAAACGTAAGCTGGGGTACGGCACTGGTAAGAACGGAACCGGGCAAGACGAAGGCCGCACTGCTGGCATTGGAAGCATTGCATAAAAAATTAAATCCCGCTTTTCCGTTTAGTCACCAGTTTGCAGATGAAGAATACGCCTTTCTGTATAAAAGTGAAATGGTGGTGCAGGAACTGTCCCGCTATTTTGCCTTCCTGGCAATATTTATTTCCTGCCTGGGATTGCTGGGACTGGTATTGTTTACTGCAGAACAACGTACGCGCGAAATTGGCATTCGTAAAGTATTGGGGGCAAGTGTGGCGTCGCTTTTTGGACTGTTGTCAAAAGATTTCCTGTTGCTGGTGGTACTGGCATTTATAATAGCTGCGCCGGTATCGTGGTGGGCAATGAACAGCTGGTTGCAGCAATTCAGTTACAGGGTAAGTGTCAGCTGGACCGTTTTCGCAACGGCAGGTGTTGCAGCATTGATCATAGCCTTGTTAACTATCAGTTACCAGGCTATTAAAGCAGCAATGGCCAACCCGGTGAAATCATTGCGTTCAGAATGAGAGAAAATGTGCTAGTGTGATGAATGTGCTAACCTGCCTGCCGGCGGCAGGTGTGGACATGCGCATGCGGGTCTGATGGAACGCAGATTTTCATGATGGTTATGATTAAATAAGATGATTTGAGGACTCCAGATCTAACGTCAACGTCTGACTGCCGTGCCGAAGCAGACCAGGGTATTGAATTAAACAATCACAATAATATCCACCAACGGTGTACCATGTAAAAAATTAGATCATGCTAAAAAACTATTTAAAGATTGCGTGGAGAAATTTATTAAGGAACCGGGTTTCTTCAATAATAAATATCGGTGGTTTGTCAATAGGCATGGCGGTTGCAATGTTAATTGGTCTATGGATAAATGAGGAATTCTTATTTAATAAAAACTTCCCGCACTATCAGCGTATTGCCACTGTCTTACAAAACAATACTATGAACGGCGAGATAGGCACCGGTATTAATGTACCGCCACCTATGGGCGCCGAACTCCGTAAAAGTTTTGGAAGTGATTTTAAACAGGTAGTGATGGCGTCGTGGAATGAAACTCATATACTGTCCGCGGGCGATAAGAAAATTTCAAAAAGCGGTAGCTTTTTTGAGCCGGGCGTCACCGGCATGTTATCGTTGCATATTCTTACGGGAGACAAACATCCGCTGGATGAACCGGCTTCCATCATACTTTCTGCCGCTACAGCAAAAGACATTTTTGGAAAAGATGACCCTGTTGGAAAGACCATTAAAATAGATAATAACCAGGATGTAAAAGTTACCGCCGTCTATGAAAATATTGCCAGCAACTCCAGTTTTGGGGATGTACAATATATCATGCCATGGCAATTAATGGTAAATACCCAGGGCCTGGATAAAGCTGCCGACCCCTGGCGTTGCAATTGTTATTTTAGTTATGTGCAGTTGAATGAAAATGCAGACATTGATAAAGTGTCCGCAAAAATTAAAGACATCAAGCTCAGCAAAGTTGATAAGAGTGAGTTGAAACAAAAACCGTCTGTATTTCTTTACCCCATGAGCAAGTGGTATTTGTATGCTGAATTTAAGAATGGCTATAACACAGGAGGCCGCATTCAATACATCTGGCTTTTTGGAATTATCGGCCTGTTTGTCTTACTGCTGGCCTGCATCAATTTTATGAACCTCAGTACCGCCCGGTCAGAAAAACGGGCTCGTGAAGTGGGCATCCGTAAATCGGTAGGTTCATTACGCGGACAACTGATAAGCCAGTTTTATACAGAATCGCTGGTAGTAGCAATTGTTGCTTTTATGTTTTCCTTGCTGCTGGTACAACTGACACTTCCTTTCTTTAATGATATCGCCGGAAAAAAAATAGCTATTCTTTGGGGCAACCCATTATTTTGGCTGGCAGGTCTGGTGTTTAGTTGTATTACCGGGTTGATTGCAGGCAGCTATCCCGCGCTGTACTTATCTTCTTTTAACCCGGTTAAAGTTTTAAAAGGCGTATTCAGGGCCGGCCGGTTTGCAGCAGTACCGCGCCGGGTGTTGGTAGTAATTCAATTTACGGTATCTGTTGTGCTGATTATCGGTACCATCGTGGTCTTCCGGCAGATCCAGTTTGCAAAAGACAGGCCCATCGGTTATTCGCGCAATGGTTTAATTACATTGCAAATGTCTACCGGAGATATTCACAAACATTTTGAAACGGTAAAAAATGAATTGATCAACGGAGGAGCCATTGCAAATTTGGCGGAAGCGGGCAGCCCGCCTACGGCAGTATGGTCTACAAATGCGGGCTTCGATTGGAATGGCAAGGACCCGGGACAGGCTGTTGAATTTCCCAATATTGATGTTTCTTATGAATATGGTAAAACGGTCGGCTGGCAGTTTAAAGACGGTCGCGATTTTTCAAGGGAATTCCTGACCGACTCCAACGCTTTTGTAATAAATGAAACTGCTGCAAAATTTATTGGATGGAAAAACCCTGTAGGCGAAATATTAAAATGGGATGGTACACCATACAGGGTTATAGGTGTAATAAAAGATATGGTGGTAGAATCGCCTTATAGCCAGGTAAGGCCTACCCTCTTTCATTTGTCGTCTGGTGCAGGCAACCTGGTGATTGCAAAAATACATCCTGCTGTAAATACGGCAAAAGCCCTGGAAATGATGGAAACCGTGTTTAAAAAATACAACCCTGCTCAGCCCTTCGACTACCAGTTTGTTGATGAAACCTATGCCAAAAAATTCGGCGATGAACAACGCACAGGAAAACTGGCAGGTTTTTTTGCAATTCTGGCAATATTTATCAGTTGCCTCGGTCTTTTTGGTATGGCTTCCTTTGTTGCCGAACAACGCACCAAAGAAATTGGCGTGCGCAAAATACTCGGCGCATCCGTGTTAAACCTCTGGGGATTGCTGTCAAAAGATTTTGTTGTACTGGTAATACTTTCCTGTGCCATCGCTATTCCGGCAGGTTACTATTTTCTGCATGACTGGTTACAGAAATATGAATACCGTACTGAAATGCAATGGTGGATTTTTGCTGTGTCGGGCGCCGGGGCACTGGTCATTACGTTGTTAACGGTAAGTTTCCAGGCCATCAAAGCCGCTATTGCCAACCCTGTTAAAAGCCTGAGAACAGAATGAGGATAATTAAGCGTTTAGAATTATGAATTAAGAGTTATGAGTATAGAAAATAATAAAAATAAGTCAGTCATCTTTTACAATAAAAAGTAAGTTATGCTAAAGAATTATCTTCTTCTTGCGCTGAACAATTTCAGGAAACAAAAAATGTTCTCGCTGATAAATATCCTTGGCCTCACCGTGGGCATCACCTGCTGCCTGATGATCTTTCTATTTATTTTAAATGAACTGAGTTACGATAATTTCCATAAAAATGCGAAAGATATATACCGGGTGATGCGTGTAGGTACCATAAACGGCGAAACAAGGCAGATTCCCTGGTTATCGGCCCCCTATGCCACTGCCCTGGTAAATGATTACCCGGATGCCGTTTTGCAATCTGTAAGGGTATCGCCCGACAATGACCTGATATCCTATAATAATATCTCGTTTAATGAAAAAAGCATTTACCTGACAGACGACAACTTCTTTACGTTCTTTAGCTTCCCCCTGCTGAAGGGCAATCCCGCTACGGTGCTGAAAGATCCGAAAAGCATTGTTTTGACCGCTTCTGCAGCAAAAAAATATTTCGGCAATGAAGACCCGATAGGCAAAGTATTGCAGATGAATCAAAAAATGCAATTAAAGGTAACCGGTATTGCCAAAGATGTACCGGTGAACTCGCACCTTTATTTTGACATGATTGTACCGATTTCAAATTATAAAAACGAGGGTTGGTTCAACCAATGGCCCGGCAACAGCCTGTTTACTTATATCCAGTTAAAACCAAATGCCAGCGCGGCACAGCTCAACAATCGGTTTCCAAAGTTTATGGATAAATATATGGGCAAATTCTATGCGGAAAGTGGTTTTAAAATGGATCTCAGGATAAATCCGTTCAAGGATGTCTATTTTGAAAAAGAGTCGCCTTTTGATCGGGTGAAACACGGCAACAAAAAAATGGTGTACATCTTTATGTCGATAGCCATTTTAATCCTGGTGATTGCCTGTATCAATTTTATGAACCTGGCAACCGCAAGGGCCACCGAACGCTCCAAAGAAGTGGGGCTTAGAAAAGTAATGGGTGCCGTGCGCGGGCAATTAATAGGGCAATTTATTTTTGAATCGTTTATTGTAACCACCATTGCTGCTGTACTGGCGGTGCTGTTGCTGCAACTGACCATGCCAGCCTATACCAGTTTGCTGGGATACCAGTTACCCCGTTTCTGGAACAATTCTTTGCTGTATATTTTCCTGTTGGCCATTGTACTTATTGTGGGGCTGCTGGCAGGTAGTTACCCGGCTTTGCTGTTGTCTTCATTTTCGCCTATAGAATCATTAAAAGGCAAATTAAGGGTAGGAAAAAATGGCGCTATTTTCAGAAAGGTACTGGTGGTTTTTCAATTTGGCATTTCGGTATTGCTGATAATAAGCATCACCATTATTATGAGCCAGATGAACTATATGAAAAATACGGACCTGGGTTTTAACAAAGAGCAATCCATGATAATCCGGTTCGACAATGACGATATCCGTAAAAATAAAGAAACGTTTAAAACTGGTTTACTGCGCAATCCCGCTGTAAAAAACGTGTCACTGATGTCTGGTGAGCCAGGTGGCTTTCACGATAGCTATGGTTTTGAAGCAGAAGGCAAGCCCGGTGAAAAACTGCTGCTAAACACAGAATACACCGATTTCGATTATGTAAAAACGTTAGGACTTACCATTATCGCCGGAAGGGATTTCTCGCCGCAGATGCCGACCGACACCGCCCACGCCGTTATTATCAATCATTCAGCTGCCGCCCAATTGGGCTATTCACCGCAACAAGCCATTGGTAAATGGATAAAAAACCTTACCCGCGATACCATCCGGCGTTCCATTGTTGGTGTGGTAGAGGATTTCCATTATATGTCGCTCAAAGAATCCATCGGTGCACTCGTCATTGCACCAGGTAGAGACAAGCGCCTGGCATTGGTGAAACTACAAACACACCAATTACCGGCAACGATCAGTGATTTTCAAAAATTATATACTAGTCTCGTACCCGCATACCCGTTTGAATACAGTTTTCTGGATGAAAAATTTACCCAGTTGTATAAAACCGAAATAAGGCAGCAATCCATTCTGAGTGTGTTCTCTGTTATTGCTATTTGTATTGCCTGCCTGGGTTTGTTTGGACTGGCATCTTACACGGCTGTTAAAAGAACAAAAGAAATCGGCGTAAGAAAAGTGCTGGGTTCTTCGGTAAAGAATATCGTAGTGTTGTTGTCAAAAGATTTGCTGAAACCGGTATTACTGGGAACCGTGATAGCTGTGCCCGCAGGATATTATGTCATGTTTAAATGGCTACAGGGTTTTGCATACCGTGTGACCGTACACTGGTGGATGTTTGCAGGCGCGGCAGCTGTAGCGGTGATGATTGCGCTGGCCACGGTAAGTGTGCAGGCCATAAAAGCAGCGCTTGCCAACCCGGTGAAAAGCCTGAGAACGGAATAAAAGAATGTGATGTGAATGTGATAAATGTGCTAACCTTCCTGCCGGCAGTCAGGTGTGGAAATGCATTTGCGGGGCTGATGGAACGCAGATTTTCATGATGGTGATGATTAAAATAGGATGATTTCCGGGGCCTCGGTCTGACGTCCACGTCTGACCTCTTTGCAAAAACAGGGAATGGCAACTGCGATACAAATATGACGGCGGACTGGTAACTGAACAAAAGATAAACTTTAAAATAACAAATACCGTGTTTAAAAATTACCTCAAAATAGCATGGCGCAATCTTTATAAAGACCGCCAGTTTACGCTGCTGAATGTAATTGGACTGTCTACCGGTCTGGCTTGTGCGCTGATGATTTGGCTTTGGGTATCGGATGAACGGAATGTAGATAAATACAATGAAAAAGACAGCCAGCTCTATCAAATCATGCAAAATATACAGCATGAAAACAATATTGAAACCATGAATCACACGGCCGGATTACTGGCCAATGCATTGAAGAATGAAATGCCGGAAGTGGAATACGCTGCAACGGTTATTCCTGCTTCCTGGTTTGGGAACAAAGGAATTATTGCCGCCGGTGACACAAAAGTAAAAGCACGCGGACAATTTGTAAGCAAGGATTACTTCCATGTATTTACGGTACCATTTGTACAGGGGGATAATAGTAAAATAGCAACCGACAAACATTCCGTTGCTGTTTCTGAAGAACTGGCTATGAAACTATTTCATACTACTACTGGCGTAACCGGTAAAACCATTCAATGGAATCAGGGTGAGTTTACCGGCACTTATCTTATTACCGGCATATTTGCCAGTAATGGACCTAACGTTTCCGATCCGTTTGATATTATTTTCAGTTTTGGCCAGTTCATGGAAAGACGCCCCGGTATGGACGACTGGGGGAACAGTGACCCCAGCACTTTTGTAATCCTGAAAAAGGACAGCCGCATTGACCAGTTCAATGCCAAGATTAAAAACTTTATCGGCACCAAAGAAAAGAAAAGCGGCAAGACCTATTTCGCGGTGAAGTATTCAGATAAATACCTCCATGGTGTGTACAAAGACGGCAAAGAGGCAGGTGGCAGGATAGCTTATGTACAATTGTTTACCATTATTGCCATTTTTATACTGGTTATTGCGTGTATTAATTTTATGAACCTTTCTACGGCTAAAGCATCCCGCAGAATAAAAGAAGTGGGCATAAAAAAAGTAGTAGGCGCCAGAAGGGCTACGCTTGTTTTGCAGTATTTGGGAGAATCTGTACTGATGAGTTTTTTATCACTGCTGCTGGCAATTGTTTTTATCTTATTACTGTTACCGGCGTTTAACCAGGTTACGGGTAAAACGCTTAACCTGCCATTCAGTTTCAATTTTATAATGTCTGTCGGCTGCATAACGCTGCTCACGGGCATTGTTGCCGGCAGTTATCCGGCATTGTATATTTCCGGGTTCTCCCCTGCAGCCGTATTAAAAGGAAAATTAAAAACATCATTTGGTGAGATCTGGATCAGGAAAGGATTGGTGGTATTCCAGTTTACATTATCGGTAATAGCTATTGTGGGTGTATTGATTATTTACCGGCAGGTAAATTATATTCAGTCTAAGAATCTTGGATACAGCCGTAACAATATCATACGGTTTGAAATTCCGCTGGAGGATGATTCAACGAAACTGGTAGCAGCGGCCAGCTTTGTAAACGAAATAAAAAATATTCCCGGCGTAGTAAGCGCAGGCAGTCATTACCACGACCTGGTAGGTGGTCATGGCAGCATCAGCGGTTTTCAATGGCCGGGGAAAAACCCCAATCAGGACATTGATTTTGCCAACCTTGAAATGGGTTACGGTTTTATTGAAACAGTGGGTATAAAAATGAAAGAAGGCCGGAATTTTTCAAATAACAATAGTTCATTTAAAGAAATTGTCTTTAATGAATCGGCCATAAAAGCAATGGGATTGAAAGATCCCATCGGAAAAACAGTTAAGTTTTGGGGCAGGGAGCGGCAAATAGTGGGTGTGGCGGAGGATTTTAATTTCGAATCATTGTATAACCCGGTAAAACCATGTTTTTTCCAGCTTTACCCCGTGATGCCGAAAATCATTGTTAAAATAAAGGCGGGCACAGAAAAGCAAACCATTGAAAGGATAAGCCAGGCATTTGCGTCGTTTAATAAAGGTCTTCCTTTCGATTATGAGTTTATGGACGAAGAATACCGGGCATTGTATACCGCAGAGAAGCGGGTATCGGTGTTATCAGGATATTTTGCCGGTCTTGCCATCCTTATTTCCTGTCTTGGTTTGTTTGGACTGGCAGCATTTACTGCACAAAGGCGACAAAAGGAAATTGGTATTCGCAAAGTGGTAGGCGCTTCTGCAGGTAATGTGGCTATTATGTTATCGAAAGACTTTATAAAAATGGTGGTGGTGGCCATCTTGATTGGTTTTCCGCTGGTAGGCTGGATAATGCACAACTGGTTGCAAGGCTTTGCCTACCGGATCACCATCGGAGCAGGCGTATTTATAGCAGCCGGTGTGGCCATCATTTTAATAACGTTGTTAACGATCAGTTTTCAGGCCATCAAAGCAGCGGTTGCCAACCCGGTAAATTCTTTGCGAAGCGAGTAAGGGGGGAATAATTAATAATTAATAATTAAGAATTAATAGTTCTAATTCCGGTTGCTAATGGCGCCCGCTTTTGTCAAACGCCTTTCGAAGTAAACGATAGCCGCAAACCAAATCCCAAAATCTCAAAATCAGCAATCCCGAAATCCTTTCCACTGCGAGAAACAAATTCCGGCAAATGATGGTCGCATGAAACAATTTCGAAGCAATGGGTAGCCGCAAATCCAAATCCCAAAATCTCAAAATCAGCAATCCCGAAATCCTTTTTCTACTGCGAGAAACAATCTCCGGCAAAAGATGGTCATGCAATGGGTAGCCGCAAACCCAAATCTCAAAATCTCAACATCAGCAATCTCAAAGTCCCTTCCGCCGGCCCGCCCGCCCGCCGCGAGAAACAATCTCCGGCAAAAGATGGTCAGGCAATGGGTAGCCGCAAACCCAAATCCCAAAATCTCAACATCAGCAATCCCGAAATCCTTTGTTTGTACAAGCGGTAATTAAATCAAAATATTTTGGCGTATACTTGGGGATAGTCTAACATCATCACATCAGACATATACTATTATGATCAAGAACTATTTCAAAATTGCGTGGAGAAGCCTTTTAAAACACAAGGGGTATACTGCTATCAATATTGCCGGGCTCACTACCGGAATTGCCGCCTGCCTGTTGATCTTCCTGGTGGTGACCTATGAACTTGGCTACGACAAATTTCAAAAGAACTATGATCGCATTTACCGGGTAGTTACGGCATCCACCAATAAAGATGGCAGCGAAGACCGTAACCCGGGCATACCTGTACCGGCGCTGGAAGCGCTGAGAACAGATTTTCCCCAATGGGAAAAACTGGTACCCGTTCATTCGGCCTATGGCAGCCAGGTAATTGTATTGGGCAATAACCCGGGGGCGGATCTGTCGGTCAGCAAAAAATTTATCGAAGACAACGGTGTGGTATTTACGCAGCCGGATTACTTTACCATGTTCAATGCAAAATGGTTACAGGGCAGCCAGCAATCGCTGGCACAACCGGGCAATGTAATTCTTGATAAAAAAACGGCCGTAAAATATTTTGGCGACTGGAAAAACGCTACGGGTCAATACCTGAAGCTGGATAATACGGTGTTGCTCACAGTGAGCGGAATTATTGAAGACGCGCCGGTGAATTCTGATTTTCCTTTAAAAATATTTATCTCGTATGAGACAGTGAAACTGTACGGAGACAAATACAATTACAACCCGGAATGGGGAAGCCTCAGTAGCAGTTTCCAGGTATATGTGCTGCTGCCGCCAAATGCAAATGTTGCCGGTATTCAATCCCAGATGAAAGGTTTTGAAAAGAAACATTACAGTGCAGACAGCCGGAGAGTACACATTCTGCAGCCTTTAAAAGAGATGCATTTCGATTTCCGGTACGGTACACTGGGTGATCATAGTACCAGCAAAACCATTTTGTGGACGCTGGCGCTGATTGGTGTACTCATCATCATCATGGCATCCATCAATTTTATAAACCTTTCTACAGCACAGGCCATCGGTCGAAGCCGCGAAGTAGGCATCCGGAAAGTACTGGGCAGCACCCGCCCGCAATTGATAGGCCAGGTAATGGGTGAAACATTTTTACTGGTATTGTTTTCTATTGTGCTGGCTGTAATTGTTGCCAGGCTGGCACTACCCTATTTATCGAATGTAGCCAATACACCTGCAAACATTGGTTTGTTAAACGGCGGCAGCCTTTTGTTCCTGGCGACCACGCTGGTGGTGGTAACTGTTTTATCTGGCACCTACCCGGCCCTGATCGTTTCCGGTTTTACACCTGTACTGGCACTGAAAAGCAAAATCAATGCAGCCAGCATCGGCGGCATTTCTTTGCGCAGGATACTTGTAGTAACCCAATTCAGCATCTCGCAGGTGTTGATCATAGGTACCATTGTAGCGGTGAGCCAGATGAATTTCGTGCGCAATGCAGACCTGGGTTTTAATAAAGAAGCCGTGCTGGTAGTGCCATGTTACAGCGACAGTGCATTACTGTCCCGTATGAAACCGCTAAAACTGGAATTGCTGAAAAACCCGGATGTGATCAATGTGTCCATGGCAAGCGATGTGCCTTCATCTGATAACAACTGGGCCAGTAATTTTTATTTTAACAACAGCGGTAAAGATGTTGATTTTCCTTCTTTCCTTAAATATGCCGACGAGGACTATTTTAAAACATTTGGATTAAAGTTCGCTGCAGGCCGGGCTTTCAGCGTAAGGGATACCATGCATGAACTGGTGGTTAATGAAACCATGATGAAAAAACTGGGTGTTACCGATCCCGAAAAAATGATTGGCAAAACAATACGGATCGGTGGCGGTCACTGGTTGCCGGTAGTAGGTGTGGTAAAAGATTTTAAAACCAATTCATTGCGCGAAGAAATAAAACCCACCACTATTTCGGAACTCCGGGCCAATTATTATACCATGGGCATAAAGATCCGGACCGGCAATATTACGCGAACCACCGCAGCAATACAGAAACTGTGGCAGTCTACATATCCTGAATATGCATACCAGGGCCATTTTATGGACGAAAGCATCGGGTTGTTTTACCGCCAGGAAAACCAGTTGTCGCTATTGTACAAGATTTTTGCCGGCATCGCTATTTTTATTTCCTGCCTGGGCCTCTATGGGCTGGTATCGTATATGGCTGTACAGAAAACAAAAGAAGTTGGCATCCGCAAAGTATTGGGAGCTACAACCAGTAATATCGTGGTCATGTTTTCAAAAGAATTTACGTTACTCATTGCAATCGCATTTGTGATTGCAGTGCCGGTGGCATGGTACCTGATGAATGGCTGGTTACAGAATTTTGTGTACCGCATACAAATGGGAATGGGCGTTTTTATGCTGGCCATTGTTGCCTCGCTGGTGATAGCATGGATAACAGTTGGTTACCGCGCCGTAAGAGCGGCGCTGGCAAACCCGGTAAAATCGCTTCGTTCGGAATAAAAGAAAATATGATAAATGTGATGATCAAATAGGATAAACATTGCTGATTTTGAGATTTTGAGATTTTGCGATTGGCTACGCACGAAAATTACCAGTAAATCAAGAAATCACGCAATCAGCAATCTCAAAATTGAATACAATGGAACGCGGATTTTCATGATGGTTATGATCAAAAATGATAATTGTGATGAATGTGAAAATGAAAACAAAAGCAGATCCGCTTGCTGGTGGTTGTTGGTGAAAACACCAACAACGGCGGCAAAATCAAGAAATCACGCAATCAGCAATCTCAAAATTGAACACAATGGAACGCAGATTTTCATGATGGTGATGATCAAAATGATAATTGTGATGAATGTGAAAATGAAAACAAAAGCAGATCCCCTTACCGGTGGTTGTTGGTGAAAACACCAACAACGGCGGCAAAATCAAGAAATCACGCAATCAGCAATCTCAAAATTGAACACAATGGAACGCAGGTTTTCATGATGGTGATGATCAAAATGATAATTGTGATGAATGTGAAAATGAAAACAAAAGCAGATCCGCTTGCCGGTGGTTGTTGGTGAAAACACCAACAACGGCGGCAAAATCAAGAAATCACACAATCAGCAATCTCAAAATTGAATACAATGGACGGCGTCAAAATAGGCAAATTATAACCCGCCTGGCTGGTGGTGCCATTCAAAATTATTCTTCGCCCACAAAACATAACACTTAACACATAACACAATCCTCCTCCCACTTCTGTCCGTATCCGCACACCTGCGTGTTCAGTTTTGCGACAAAAAATCCGGAAAAATTTAGTTAATCATTGTAATTCAGTAATTTGAGTAATGGCACGGCCCTTGACTTTACCGGGTACAGCTCATTGTTAAAAGCTGCATAACATGATTAAAAATTACTTCATCGTTGCTTTTCGCAACCTCAAAAGAAACAAGACTTTTTCCATAATCAATATTGGCGGGCTGGCCATTGGACTGGCGGCGTGCTGGCTGATAACCCTGTACGTAGCCAATGAAATGAGCTACGATAACTACCACAGTAAAGCCGGCAGAATATACCGCGTTGCACAGCATGCTATCTGGAACGGCGGCAACTTCGATTTTGCAGTAACTCCTGCTCCAATGGGTCCTGCATTAAAAAATGAGTATCCCGAAATTGAATCGGTAGTAAGACTCGACGTTGAAGGCGGTGCTACCATTACTTATGGAGAACAGCGCATACAGGCCGGCGATATGCTTTTTGCCGACAGTACTTTTTTCAACATATTCAGCTTTCACTTCCTTTATGGCGACCCCAATACCGCTCTCAATAAACCGCAGAGTATTGTACTGACTAAAACATTGGCTAAAAAGATATTTGGGGATGCTTCCATTGCACTCAATAAAACCGTCAGCCTGGGCAACAATTTTACCAATATGGTTACAGGCGTTGTTGAGGATGCACCGGAAAATTCTCATTTCAGGTTCAGCGGACTGCGTTCCTTATCTCCGGACCCGGGTAGTTCGTGGAATAACTCTTCTATGTATACCTATGTGCTGTTAAAAGAAAATGCCAGTATAAAAAGTTTAACCGGTAAGCTGTCTTCATTCTTTAACAAATACATGAAGGCATCCATGGGTGAAGTCAACTACCATATAGAGATGCAGCCCCTGCAATCCATTCACCTGCATTCCAACCTGGGGTATGAAATGTCGCCCAACGGGAATGTCAATTATATTACCATCTTTTCGCTGGTTGCAATGCTGATCTTAATAATTGCTTCTATTAATTATATGAATTTGTCTACCGCGCGTTCCTCGCTGCGGGTAAAAGAAATTGGCGTTCGCAAGGTAAATGGTTCACGCCGGTGGCAACTGGTGGTCATGTTTTTATCAGAATCCGTTCTGATTACACTTATTGCGTCTGCGCTGGCAATTGGCATCATCAATTTATTATTGCCATGGTTCCAGCAATTTGTAGGCAAAGAACTGAGCATCTGGCAGTTCGGCGGCTGGCAAACGGTAGCAGCCCTTACTGCGTTTTCCTTACTGGCCGGATGCCTGAGCGGAATTTACCCGGCGCTTTTTCTGTCGGGCTTTAAACTTATACCATCATTAAAGGGACAGACCGGCAATCATTCCGGTAACCTGCTATTCCGGCAATCACTGGTAGTATTCCAGTTTGTAATTACCATTGCCATGATTGGCGGATCATTTGTTATCTGGAAACAATTACAGTATGTGCGTACCCGCGACCTTGGTTTTAATAAAGACCAGGTGATAACGTTTCACCTCAACCGCGAAATGCGCAAACAGATTCCCGGCATCAAAGAACAATTGCTGCAAAACCCGTTGATAGAAAGCGTGGCTGCTGCCAGTAATCCCATTGGTAATAATAATATCGGGGGTCGCGATTATAAATTCGAATTCAACGGAAGCATCAGCGATAAATCGAAAATTGCCAACAATTTTGCGGTAGATGAAGATTTTATTCCTGCGTTGCAGATTAAACTGGTTGCCGGAAGAAACTTTTCGCAAAGCATGCCTACCGACAAAGACAATATGGTCATTGTAAACGAAACGCTGGTAAAAGATGCCGGCTGGCAGCAACCTGCCGGTAAAAGGCTGCAGCTGGGAACCGATTCGCTGGGTAAACCACTCATGTTCCAGGTAGTTGGTGTTGTAAAGGACTTTAATATTTATTCATTACAGCATAAAATTGAACCGCTGATCTTACAGCTTCCCGCAGAAACAAATGATAAAGACAACCTGTATGTAAGAATCAGCAAATCAAATATAAAAGCAGCACTCGCATTTGTTACAACAGTCTATAAAAAGTATGATCCTTCCAACCCCTTTGAATTCAGCTTTCTTGATCAGAATTTTGCAAAAAGATATGACGCGGAAAAAATGCAGGGCAACCTCCTGCTGATATTTACCGTGCTGGCCATTGTTATTGCATGCCTGGGATTATTTGGACTGGTTACGTTTACGGCAGAACAAAGAAGAAAAGAAATTGGCATCCGCAAGGTTTTAGGAAGCAGTATTGCCGGCATTGTATCGCTGCTTGCAAGAGATCTGTTGAAACTGGTATTGATTGCCATTGTAATTGCCACACCTTTGTGCTGGCTGGCAATGAGCCGCTGGCTGCAGGATTTTGCTTACCGCACTACCATTGCCTGGTGGATATTTGCAGCAGCAGGAATACTGGCTGTGATGATTGCCTTTATCACCGTTGGTTTCAAAGCTATAAAAGCAGCACTGGCCAACCCGGTGAAAAGCCTGAGAACGGAGTGAGGATAGTTAAGAGTTATGAGTTAAGAATTATGAGTTGGTGAAAATGCGTTTGCGGGTCTGATGGAACGCGGATTTTCATGATGGTTATGATTAAATAGGATAAACATTGCTGATTTTGTGATTGAGTGATTTTGAGATTGGCTACGCGGTAAAATTACCAGCAAATCAAGAAATCACGCAATCAGCAATCTCAAAATTGAATACAATGGAACGCGGATTTTCATGATGGTTATGATCAAATAGGATAAACATTGCTGATTTTGTGATTGAGTGATTTTGAGATTGGCTATGCACGAAAATTACCAGCAAATCAAGAAATCACGCAATCAGCAATCTCAAAATTGAATACAATGGAACGCGGATTTTCATGATGGTTATGATTAAATAGGATGAATCGGACGCCGCCGGTCTGGAGTTCCCGACTGGCCGATTAAGAGCAACCCACAGATCAGACCGGAAATGAACGAAACAAATGTTGTATACAGGAGCCGGTTCCGGTATACGGCACCCCATCGGGGTGCATTGTGGGTAGATATCATTTGTATATTTTTTGCCGTTCCGGAGGAACGGGTTGTGCAAATTTCCGGCTATGGAATTCGAATCAGACGTCTATGGCATGGGAGTTTTGTATAATAGTCACAAAAAAAATGCGGTAGTCACCTGGGGCGTGTTTTTCCTTTGAGTTGCTGGCGAAACACCAGAGGGGCGGCTAAAGAATAATGTGCTAATCTGATACGTACGATATCGTACATAAAAGTGTCCGTTTTCGTACACCCCACCGGACAGTTTTGCCTTAAACCCTTTACTGGCAAAGGTTTGATACTTGGCACAGCAGTTGAAAAACAAGGGCGGCAGGTATCAATTCAGTATACAGGATAAATGAATAAAACGGTAAAAAGCTAATTATGATTGAACTAAAACATATTTCGCGCTGGGTTACTGTAGGCGGCGCCCGAACATTTTTGTTGAAAGATGTCAACCTGCACATTAAAGAAGGCGAATTTGTGTCTATCATGGGCCCGTCGGGCAGCGGCAAGTCTACCCTGCTCAATGTCATTGGCATGCTGGACGATGCCGATGAAGGCGAATACATATTTCTCCATGAAGCTGTTCACAAACTGAGAGAAAAAGCAAAATCTGCTTTGTACAAACAATACATCGGCTTTGTTTTCCAGGCCTATCACCTTATAGATGAACTGACCGTGTACGAAAATATTGAGACGCCCCTGATCTACCAGGATATCAAGACCTCTGAACGCAAAGCCATGGTAGCCGATACGCTCGATCGTTTCAGTATAGTGGGCAAAAAAGATCTTTTTCCCACCCAGTTATCCGGCGGCCAGCAGCAACTGGTGGGTATTGCAAGGGCATTGATAGCCAAACCCAAATTGTTATTGGCCGATGAACCCACCGGCAACCTTAACTCGCGCCAGGGAGAAGAAATCATGGAACTTTTTAAAGAGCTCAATAAAGAAGGCGTAACCATCATCCAGGTAACGCACTCCGAAAAAAATGCCAGCTATGGCACCCATGTTATTAATTTACTGGATGGAAGGATTGTGTGAGGGGGAGGAAGGTTTAAGGTTTAGGGTGGTGGGTCTATAACCAATGGTAACGAAAACAAAATTGACAAATACGAAAGATTGCAACGGCTAAAAGCAAACAGCTAACAGTTCAAAGCGCGGCTTATAAAAATGATTAAACAGAATATGAAGAAATTACTTTTATTGAATGGATGGATATTGATTTCATGGTGCGGCTTTGCGCAGGACAGCGTGATTTCATTGAAACGAACAGTAGAAATAGCTATTGCCAACAACGCCACAGTAAAACAATCGGAATTCCAGATGGACATAGCCGGTGTTAACCTAAACCAGTCGAAAGGCAATTTCATTCCGCAGTTAAACGGTACCATTAACCATAACCTTAATTCCGGCCGCAGCATCAATACTGCCACCAACAGTTATATCAATTCCTCTTTAACTACTGCCAATTACAACTTATCCAGCAATGTAACCCTGTTCAATGGATTTTACCTGCTGAACAATCTAAAAAGCAATAAGTATGCATACGAGGCCAGCAAAATGGACTGGCAGCAATCGAAGGACAAAATCACGCTGGATGTAATACTGGCATACCTGCAAATACTTTCCAATACAGATTTGCTGGAGCAGGCAAGGCGCCAGGCAGATGTAACCAAACAGCAGGTCGGCCGCCTTGAAGTAATGAATACAGAAGGCGCCATCAAGCCATCAGATTTAACTGATTTAAGGGGCCAGTACGCCAATGACCAGTTGTCTTTTATCAACGCACAAAATGCGCTTGATCAGTCGCGTTATACACTTGCTCAGCTTATGAATGTGCCTTATAACAAAGACCTGAAAGTGGAACGAATTGGTGCAGACCAGTTTGATATGAATTACGGCAATTCGCCCGACAGTATTTATGAAGCAGCCATGCGCCAGCTGGCTATTGTAAAAGCAGTCGACCTGAAAAGCAAAAGTTTTGAGAAACAGGTAAAAGCTACCAAAGGCAACCTCTACCCCAGCCTGGGTGTGGGCGCCGGCATCAGTACCAACTTTTCCAGCCTTGCGCAGGATGCGGCAAATAAAAAAATTCCGTACGATAGCCAGTTGAAAAACAACTACGGCACCTATGTGGGTGCAGGCATCAACATACCGATATTGAATAATTTCAGGTACCGCAACCAGGTATCCCTGGCAAAGATTGATTTTAAAAACGCGCAATTTACCGCGCTAACTACTAAAATCCAGCTAAAGCAAAATATAGAAAAAGATTATTTCAATATGACGGCAGCGCTTGACCGTTATAAAACCCTCAATGAACAGGTAAACGCTTATTCAGCATCATTTCATGCAGCCGATGTGCGGTTTACACAGGGCGTAGGGTCTACGGTTGAATACCTGATTGCAAAAAATAACCTGGACCGGGCAAAAACGAACCAGATAGTTGCCCGTTATGAATACCTGTTGAGAATTAAAATACTCGACTACTACCAGCAAAGGCCGCTGTGGTAACTTGAAAAGTCAAAAGTCAAAAGTAAAAAGTCAAAAAAATCGTCTTCTTTAACGTTGCAGGATAGCTTGCGCAAAGCATGAAAGCTTGAATATGAATAGAACCTGGTGAAGCCCGGGTTAATAAAAGTAATAAGCCAACAACCACGGTGGGACTGAATATGGTGCAACGCAACTTATGCTATCCCAATCCCGCCCTTCATTCAAAATTTAAAATTCAACATTCAAAATAATTTTCTCATCCCAGCATTTTCATGACGCTATTGCGGTAGATTTTACCGATGGGAATTTCTGTTTTGTCAATTTCTATCAGTTCCTGTGTAAAGGATCTTATTTTTTGCAATGACACTATAAATGAACGGTGCGTCCGGATGAATTCTTTTTCCGGCAACATGGCTTCTACCGAGGTAATCGACTGACGGCTGATAATGGTATTGTTGCTGGTAAAAATTTTTACGTAATCCTTCATACTCTCTATATACAGGATATCCTGCAGCATAACTTTTATCATTTTCCGGTCGGCCCTGAAATAAACAAATGAATCGCTTCGTTTTTCATCCTGCATAACAAGTCTTGCATCATTTTTTGCAACACCTGTATCGCTGGCCTTGCTCACGGCTTTTAAGAATCTTTCAAATGTAATGGGTTTCATCAGGTAATCTACTGCGTCAAGCTCATAGCTTTCCAGTGCATAATCGGGGAAGGCAGTGGTAAAAATTACCTTTGGCGGATTTTGCAGCGCTTTTAAAAAATCATTCCCGTTTAATTGCGGCATGCGGATATCGAGAAATATTAAATCAACCGGGTGCTGCTGTAAAAAAGTAAACGCCTGTATGGCATTGGCGCATTCACCTGTGAGATGTAATGTGGGTGTTTGTTGTACATAACGGCTGATGATCTGGCGCGCCAGCGGCTCATCTTCCACAATCAGGCAGCGTATACTATTGTTATCAGGCATCATATGCAGCAGGCTCCAGCAGGTTAGTTAATTTAATGGATTTGCGTTGTGCGTGTTGCTCCAGTTCTATTTTCAGGTTCACGATAAATACATCTTCTTCATTGGTTATTACCAGTTCATGTTTTCCGGGGTAAAGCAGATTCAGCCTCTTTTGCACGTTTTGTATACCGATACCGGAAGGCTGGTCAGGCTTGTTATCTTCATTGAATTTTCCGTTTAACAATTTCATCTGCATCTCCTTTCCATTGAGTGCGATATGCAGGCTTATCCAGGGCTGTTCCAGCATAGTACTGGCACCATGTTTAAAAGAGTTTTCAATCAGCGGCAGCAACAGCAAAGGAGATATATATAGGTCGCCGGTTTCGCCAGGAAGATCAATGTGTAAATCCAGTTTATTGCCATAGCGTACTTGTTCCAGGCCGATATAATCCTGCATCAGCTTCAGTTCTTTCGACAATGCCACCAGCGGCTGGCTGCTTTCGTACAGCATAAACCGTAGTATATCTGAAAGCCCGGCAATTAAACGGGCTGCAACCGGCGCCGTATTCTGTGTATGGGAATAAATATTATTTAACGTGTTGAATAAAAAATGCGGATGCACCTGCGCCTTCAGCAATTGTAATTGCGATGCCACATTCTCTTTCTGCAATTGCAGGTTGCGCTGTTCTTTTACATACCAGTATTTCATCAACTTGATTGTTGCGGCAATGCCACCAATGGTGATGCCACCCCGTAAACCCGCCAGCAGTGAACGGTGTATCATTAAAGGTGCCAGTTCAAAATATTTATTTACAAATCCATGCAGGGCCAGCCAGCTGCGCAACGGGTTAATGATATAGGAGCCCAGGAAATACGACAAAAAAGCGGTGGCAATAAAAAGTACCGCCGTCCATATAGCCGAAGCCCAGTACCGTTGTGCGAGCAAGTAACGGGGTATTACAAAATACATCAGGGTATATGCCAGGAATAAATGGCTGAACATAAAAATGAATGATTCCACCATCGCCATTTGCAGGCTGCCCCAATAATCATTCTTGTAGAGCGCTGCAGGCACAAACGAATACAAAAATGCCTGGAACAGCCACCAGAATACCCAGAATGCGGCATGCCGGCCCACGCGGTATTTCCACTCATTGGAAAATATAAAAGGATGCTGTTGCATATGTTCTGTCATAAAAATACGAAGACCTTTTGTGGTATCCATACCGGCTATCAACACCTGCGCCAGAAAAGCGTTTTTTTGCGACAAACGCTTTTTATGCGAAAACCCACCCGGCAAAGGGTGGGTTGGCCGAAGCCCGGATTGTTGGTTTATGGTTTGCTGACAAGATTGGAATCGCCTAAAACCGCCTGCCTGGCAGCCCATTCCTGCACAGACGATTCAAGCATTGATTTGAGCTGCATTTTTACTTTTTTCCTTTTGACATTCAGCTTTTTACTGTTGATCTCCGTTAAACCAGTCATGACGTGCTGGTTATTGTAGAAACGCACAATATTCCGCAATGGGTGGTGCACATTGCCTTCTATCACCCAATATCCTTTTTCACTCACCCATGCGGGCATACTGCGGTCGTTGGTTTGGCTGTACGAAGCAAATGAGATAAGCATACAAATACCGGCGATTGCATATTGACCCATCTTCTTTTTCATGATAAACTTTTTTACTGTTAAGGTTTGTTTCAGTAAAAGTAGATTGGGTATGCGCCTGTTTTTTTGAATTGAGACACACCTGCCTGTTTTGCAGACAGACAACTACGGCAGTCGGTTCAACTAGAAAAACACCATCAAAGCTGCTTTATCTGCGACGGTTGATTTTCGTCGATGCATCTATCAGCTATACACCCAGCAAGATAATTTTAGCAGGGCCATACAGCTTTCAAGAAAAGATAAAATTTGTAATTTAGTTGAATCGATAAGCGGAAGTATCCCGACCCTATCGGGAGACAGCTTCCTAAGCTGTAGGTAGCGGGTTCGAGTCCCGTCTTCCGCTCTGGCTGGGATAATGGTATTTGCTATAAATGCAAATCATTCATTAACTGCGCAAAGCCGCTGCTTTTAGCCTGCTGTACCAGCAGGCTTTCTAACTGAAGTGAATCTTTAAAACATTTTTCGGGGTTAGTATACCATATTTTGCCTGCAAAAACCCGCACTTTTTGCGTTACTGCAGCCTCATGACTGCTGATGGTGAGAATAAATCCTTTGTAACCCAGCGTATCAGGCGCGGGGCCGCAACTGATGGATGTTGTATTTGAAATATGCTGTTCCAGTAACTGTTGATCTGAGGCAGTAGGCACCCAGGCCGGGTTGGGTCTTCCACTAAAAACATCAATTTCTATTTTGCTTATCTGCATGGTGCCGGTGTGCGTTTGATTATTGTTGCCACAGGATAACAGACAAAAAAACAAACCTGTCAACAATAACTGCAGGAAGGCATTATTGAAGTTGCCTGTTTTTTTCCATTCAGCCATACTGTAATGTACGAAAATAACAAAAGGAGTAAAAGAATACGGGCTGGCATGTTAGCCGGCGGGGGATTCTTTTACTCCACCGTTTTTCTTTTGGGCTTTCTTGTTTAAACACAGTTGTTTTCAGTAAGGGTAAAGCTGCGTAAATGCGCAGTAGTTTTAACTAACCTGCATTCCGGTAGGCGAAAAACGGTAACCGCAAAATATGGTGTAATTGCCACGGTTACAATTGGCAGGGGTACGAACGGTGCCATCAATAATTTTATTTGAATTGTCCCAGTTGCGTGCGGCAGTAGAGCCTGGTTTATGGCCCCAGAAACCATTGGAATGACGGCGGTACCAGTGAAAATCCACACCCGGCCAAATCACCAGTGCCACCAGTTTGCTGCTGCCCGAACAGGTAGGCTTACAACCATCGCTGGATGCTGCATTGCCCATGTTAACACAATCGAACGATGTATACATATGACCTGTTTTTCTGCCGGGTTGCGCAAAAGTATTGGAGCGAAAATTCATTGCATAGTTGTAGCAATTATTATGCGGCTGCGTGGCAGGCGTATTCCAGAATGCCGGGTTGTATGCAGTATTTGCAATGATGCAGGGGGCTTTGGCGATAATATTTTTTAGCTCAATATCCTCCGCCGGGGCTGTTTCCGGCATCGCTTGCGGGCCTTTCTCATAACGGCTGATATCTGTTTTTATATATTCCAGCACCTTGTCTTCAACCGTTTTACCCGCTTTTGACAAAAGGAATTGAAAGGCTTCACTGGAATCTGATCCCGACAACAACGGATGTTTGCGCCCTTCTGCTGAAAAGCCGGCTGCCAGTTCTTTTCCAATATAAAAACTCTCCGGGATACCCTCCGGCAGCTGATCGTCGCTGGTGGGCTCAATTTTAAACCCGCTAAAGCCGAGTTGCGACTGGTGATCAATGTCTCTGAGGACGGATTTATTGGCAACGCGTTCCAGTAATGACTGCGCGTCTTTCTCGCCCAGGTAGAATGAAGGATTCTCTCTTCCGGAAAATACATCTAATGTTACTTTCATAAAATAAGTTTAAGAATGGTGAAGGAGTAGGGTGTAGGGTTGAAGGTGTAGGGTTGAAGGTGTAAGGATTAAGGTAAAGGGTTAAAGGTGCAGGGATTAAGGTAAAGGGTTTACGGTGCAGGATGTAGTAGGTAGAATTTCGGTATCAGGGATTAAAAAAGGTTGGTACGGAACTTACAGATGAATGGCCATTTTCTAAACAAATGTACATACCCCGAAAGCCGTTTTCCAATGTATTGGTACGGAAAATTATCAGTAGGACTACGTTCGGGGCGATGAAGGAACCCCCATTTTTATGATTGGCAGATAAAATAAGATCGGGACAGGCGGGCAAGTTCTGCCTGTATATTGCTGGAGAAAACAGCGCGCAGCGACGATAGAATACATTCACTTCCGGCGCTGTCAGCCCTTTGCGAACAAATCGGGAATAAAATAATTATTTCAGCCATCCGGCATATTGCTAATCCGTCTTTATAAACTTCAGCGATTTAAGGTTAAATCCTCCCCTGGTGGCGTAGATCCGCAACACCTGCTGACCGGTTTTCAACGGAATGTTTTTCACCGTACATGTGCTCCACTTTTTCAGATCGCCACTATTGGGTACGGGTATATTTTCCAGGGTTGGCTTATCGCCTGCCATTCCGATGCTGATGCGGCCGCTGTCACTGGTGGATGCAATGGTAAGTTCTATCGCATAATTGCTTTTTTGAACTATGTTAACTGTGTACTGCAGCCATTCGCCGTCTTCTATATCACTTACAAAATAACTTTCGTACAAAGCAGAATCCTTGCGGATATCCACTCCATCATTACGGTATACCCCACCCCGGTTACCCACACTTCTTTTTTGGGTAGCCGACCGGAAGTTGGCCGTATCATTGTCAAAATATGCTGCCCCATTGATGCCGAGATCATAATCAACGGCATTGACAACAGTACCAGGAATGATCTTATTGGGTTTGAATGGCCGGGTGCCATTGCTGAATGGTTGACGCATCATAGCGTCTATCACATCCCGGTGAATAATATTGGTCTCTAGTTTTGTATAAGTTGCCAGTTCAATTAACCCGCTGTATACATCGCTTTCTTTTGGAGGATGTTCACTTTTGCCATTCCAGTACGCCAGCAATGCCTGGTAGTTATGGTTTGTTTTTACCTGAAGCGGGTTATTGAATCCAAGTTTTTTTAATGGCCACCAGGCCCATCCGATATTATTTTTCTCCAGCAGGCGGATGGCATCTGTAAACCAGACATTGCTGTTTTCACCGGTTTCGCCCAGCCAAACCGGAATATTGTTATCTTCCCTATATTTTAAAATATGGCTGATGGATTGCTGGTCATTGTAATTCCAGTATTTATGAAAACTCATTACCATGTTATTGTCCCACGCGGGTAGAATTCCATTGTAGTTATTACCCCAGGCATTTCCTTCAATGATAACGATATGGTTTTTATCCACTTCGCGGATGGCTGCCGTTATATCAACCATCAGTTTACGGAGCGGAATATTTTCTTTTTCCTTCTGACCATGTTTATCATTGACTGAATCCTGGAAACCCCAGTTGGGTTCGTTTATAATATCGTATCCGCCAATCCATGGCTCATTCACATAGCGTGCGGCCAGTTGTTTCCAGAGCATAATCATCTTTTGCCGGTTGGCATCGCTCTGCCACAATGAAGGTTTGGTAGTATCGCGGTCCGCTATGTTTAAATCATTTCCCTGTCCGCCCGGTGCGGCATGTAAATCCAGTATGAGGTACATTTTATTCGCTTTGCACCAGGCCAGCAAACTGTCGGTCATGGCAAAACCTTTGTTTAACCAGGTTTGCTGTCCCGCTACTGGTTCTTCTTCTGTGGGCAGCGTGTATAAATTGTAATGTATGGGCAGGCGGATGGAATTAAAACCCCATGCCTTTAAAGAATCAATATCAATTCTCCGGGTGTGATTGGCCAGCCATAGATCATAGAACTCCTGTGTTCGTTCTTTACCAATCAGTTCCTCTATGTGTTTACGTATTTGGTGTTGTTGCTGCCAATTATTGTTTAACCCCAGCATATAACCTTCCTGCAACATCCAGCCACCCAGACCTATTCCGCGCAGCAACACATTTTCTCCTTTTTCGTTGACAATTTCCCGGCCTTTTGCTTTCAAAAACCCCTGTGCATGTATGCCGGTGATCGATAATAGAAGGGCGCAGACAGCAAGACAATATATTTTGATGGATAACATGGTGATGGTTTTAATTCCACACATAGGTAGCGGCCGAACGGCCTGGCAATGAAATGGTGGCATATTTATTTTTATAACGGATGTCGAAGGTTTGTGTCTCTGTACCGGTATTGGCAACGATACAAACAATTTTACCGGCCGGTGTTTTAAAGGCTGCGTTACTGAGGCCAGCGGTTTCATTGGAAGCAATGCGCACACTGCCCGGCCGTACCCATTTTGATGCATGTACAATGGCGTAATATGCAAGGTTGTGCGTTACCGCATCTTTATCTATGGTTACAGCACCCTGGCAAACGTTGCAGCCGCCACGGTCTGTGAATGGTTTAAACTGCGGGTCTGCGGCCAGGTTCCATTCAATTACATTGCGGCTCCAGTTACGGGTAGCGCCAATAATAATCCTGCTCACGGGGTCTGCAATGTCCATATTCGTTATATCCACGCCCTGGTCATTAAAACCCACCACCATTTGCTCGGTAAAATAAATATTCCTGTCGGGATGCGCATTGTGCACATCCGTAAGCGCCGATACCTGTCCGCCATATAAATGAAAACCAGAACCGTCCACATATTTTTTTGCCTGGGGGTCATCCAGGATTAGGATTGGGTAATCCGGTCTGTCGGCATTGTGATCATACAAAATAATCTTTGTGCGAATACCCGCTTTTGCGAATGCAGGTCCCAAATGGTTTTTTATAAAGTCAGCTTCATCGGGTGCGGTGAGCAACAGGCTGGGGTTGTTACCGGGGTGCAGCGGTTCATTTTGCACGGTAATGGCATCTATGGTAATGCCATTTGCTTTCATGGCCTGTATGTATTTTACAAAGTACAATGCATAGGCGGGGTAATATACCGGCTTTAACCTGCCACCACGGGCATCGTTGTTTGTTTTCATCCATGCCGGCGGAGACCAGGGTGAACCCAGCACTTTTATTGACGGATTGATGCGCAGGATCTCTTTCATTACCGGAATCACATCTGTTTTATCGGGCCCCAGGCTGAAATGCTGCATAGCGGTATCGGTTGCGCCGGCAGATAAATCGTCGTAAGAAAAAACGGTTTCATTTAAATCAGATGCGCCAATACTTAACCGCAGGTAGCTGATACCGGCCTGGTTAGCGGCCGTGCCAAATAATTCTTTCAGCAACGCGGCCCTTGCGCCGGCACTCATGCGGATTATAGTCTGCGCACTGCCGCCGGTTAATGCAAAACCGAAACCATCAATCTGCTGAAAGGTCTTTGCCTCATCTATTGAAATAATAGCGGAAGAACCGGGTTTTACCGAAAAACGGACACTTGCAGGTTGTAAGCTGAACAATTGTGACCGATCCGGCCGCGTTATCCACTGGCTGATGCCGGTATTCGTTTGTGCATAACCGGCATAATGGTTTATTAATAGAATTGCGCAAATAACCAGGCGGTGAGATAACTTCATATAGCAGCGTTGTTTATAAACATGGTTGGCACTGCTAATGTACTGAACCGCGCACATGAAACAGCAGGATTACGGGTTAATTTTTATTGATAAACAAAGGATTGCCCGGGCCAGGCGGTAACAAAAGGCGGTTGGTTCAAAAACCGGTTAACGCAACAACCGGGGCATGGCTGGTCATTGTATTTATTGCGGCTATGAATAACATTACAATCGTCATGCCCAGTATACCCCCAATTACCGATGCCACCGCATCCATTACTTCGTAATGCCCATGACCGGTAAATTTTGAATACAGTTCAAAACCATAGCTGATAAAAACAATTATCGCAATGACAAGTGCAGTTACCAGGTATATATGCGTTGGCAGCAAATACCATCCGGCTGCCTGCAGTGTAATACCCATGGCAATGCCAACATAAAAGTGTTTCCATTTATCTGGCGCTATTTTTTTCAATGCGATGTTTTTTTACTTGCAATAAGGTAATTGATAATACCTTCTTTTCTTCTATAAAAAAGGATGATTGATTTCCTGCGCTGACAACCGGCATCAGATGGTTTTATTATTGGTAAACGCATCTATTACCCGCATGGTGGCTACGGCGCTTTCGGCGGAGGATGGATTGTCTGCCTGGCCCAGGAAATATTTTACCACCGCATCTATCATGGGTTGTTGCACATGAGGCAACTCATCAAATACAATTACCTGCTCCACTCCTTTCTTACTTACGGTGATATGATGGGTGCTAAAGGTGGCAAAACGTATCGTTCCCTCCGTACCAGTGATTTCCACCAGATCTTTTTCTTCTTTTTCGGCGCCACTGAAACACCATGAACCGTTAAAGGCCACCTTGTTTTTAAAGAGCATATTGCCCATTACCATGTCGTCAGCAGCATATAACCCCGCCTGGTTCATGGCAAAGCCTTTCGCCTTTTCCGGCGTGCCAAAAAAATACTGCAGCAGATCCAACTGGTGCGGCGAAAGATCATGAAACAAACCGCCACCGGAAATGGCGGGATCAATCCGCCAGAACTCATCGGTCTTTGCAATCAGTGCCGACTGTGGCGGCTGAACCAGTTGCAGGTTTACCATTCTTACTTCACCTATTTCGCCTTCATCCAGCATTGATTTTATTTTTTTAAAACGCGGTTGTGCCTTGCGGTAATGCGCTACGCATAATTTTACACCGGTGCTGATGGATGCCTGTAACATCCTGCTGGCAGCAGCGCTGTCTGTAGACATGGGCTTTTCTACATATACCGGTTTTCCTGCCTTGCACGCGCTGAGGGTATACGCTTCATGGCTCTGCGGAGGCGTGGCTATATAAATGGCATTCACTTCTGGGTCGTCTATCAGTTGCTGCGCATCGTTAAACCATTTGGGTACATTGTGACGCCGCGCATAATCTGCCGCTTTCTCCGCATTGCGGCGCATAACGGCAACCAATGCTGAATCATTTACTTTATTAAATGCCGGGCCGCTTTTTACTTCGGTAACATCGCCGCAACCAATAATGCCCCATTGTATTTTTTTCATACCCTTACTGCTTTTATTAATAGAATTGTTTTATGCCTGTTATACAACGCTTATTTCAATATTTGCCGTGTGATAGTCCACTGCCAGCGGAATGGCTTCCATACCGGGTACGAAATTAAATATTCGTCCGCCCGTCGTGGGCAATTGCAACATCGGCTGGTCACACTTGATCTGCACTAAGGATCCTTTTTTTTGAATTTGCACTTTGCCGGCGCCCACATCAGCTTTTTCGTCTGAACGGCATATGACCGGAAGAATCACCCGCACACCGTCTGTATTTGCGCCCTCGCTGCACGAAAACTTCAACGTAATTGTATCTTTTGTAAACAGGTAAACAATTGTGCAGGCCAATGCGCCACCGGGTGGATTTTCCTGTTGGGCATTTACCAGGTGACCGCTAACCTTCACCAATATACCGTCTTTTTGTTCTTTTGCAGTTACTACTGCAGCAAGATCACTGTTACTCGCATACAGGGTACCGCTTGTTTTTAATTCCAAACGGGCTGTAAGTGGTATCGACAGCGGGTCGGTATCCGCCTGCATATTGTCTTTTTCATATAGCTGGTATTCATTCATACTGGCTACCAGAACCGGGCCGGCCTTCTCATGCCACAGCATGCTCAATGCACCGCCGCTGGGATGCCCGTTTTTAAAATCTTTGTATTCGCGATCATATCCTGTTACGGTAGCCCGCCAACTGCCAGTTGCCAGCAGCCAGGTTTGTATATCGCCAAAAAAACGTATGCCCGTTGCCGTTTCACGTGGCAGTTTTATTTTTTCACTGTCAGCAACCGGTTCCTTGCCTGCATAATTAAGCATATTGGCCAGCGCCTTCATATGACAAAACGTGTGGTGAACATTTACGGTCAGACCATGTGATTGCAGGTGCGGCCCGCCCTGCAATAATCCATTTACCGTACAGGCTTTTAACAATTCCAGGTTCTTCAAAGCAACTTTGTAAAACCGCGGATCGCGGTCTTTCATCAATGCATAGGCAGTCTGGCAACCATCGGATGTGCGGCTTCCCCAGTAGGTCCATTTATAAATTCGCGTGCCCCAGCTATTGTCCCAGGCGCCATCCGGCAGCATAAACTCCATATGCGCCTGCAAAGATGCGGTGACTGCCTGCAAAAGATTTTCATCTTTTACCAGTAAGCCGTACTGTACCAATGCAGGCAATGATTCTTCCACATTGTACCCGAGGTCTACCGGCAGGCAATTTTTTTTAGACGCCACGTAATAAGGTTGCCCCTCGCCAAACAGAAGTTTATCTTTTTTAGAAATAAATGTCAAACCCTGTTGTGCAAGGGTTTTGCCTTTCTCTTTCCACCGCGGCATATCCAGCAATGAGCCGGCCAGCGTCAATGCGTAGGCGCCGGAAATCGGATAATTGATATTGCCATAGTCTATTGTAAAATTGTTGTAGATATATTCAGCCGATTTGCGCACCCGGTTTATCAATATATCATGAAAGGCGGGTTCCATCAGCCGATGGTGGTGCAGGATTGTTTCACATATGGCGATGGTGGTAAAAACCGTAATGCCCTTCCATGAATTTTTTTGTGGTTCATTGAGCCAGGCGCCGTCTGTATCACTTACATTGTTTTCCATCCAGTGATACACGAGTTGCGCGGCATCCGTGTATTGGCTGTCACCGGTTTTTTGCGCCATACAAAATAATGGGTAAAGTGCATCACCGCAACGCCCCGGTATTTTCCCGGTATCCGGACTAACAATTCCACCGTAATCATTGTTTTTCGATTTATCTGTTACCTGCAATTTTACAATCGCTGCCGCCCATTCGGCCAGCAGGTCTCCGCTTAGCTGGTACAACGCATTGGGCGGTTGTGCACCAGCCCATGCAACACCAGGCAAGTAGACGTAACCCAATGCTCCCGCGCCTCCCAATGCCATGGTTCTGACAAATGTTTTCCTGGATATGCGTGATTTCATAATGTTGTTGCTGTGATGTAAAATTTATATGCTGCAATCAATGCAGGTATATATGCGGCTATAAATATATTTCATAAATGCTTCAAATGTTTGTAAAGGTTGCGGGAAAGAATTCCGGCAGGTTGCCGGAGTGATTAAATGATATTTGGCCTGCTGCTATAAGAAATGTATCCGGTTAAACTACACGTAGAAATGGTTTTTCCGCAGCCATCCATATTTTTGAACGATATGGCACAATACCGGGATGCAGGAAAACAATAAGTACCAGCAGCACAAACATACCGCCATATACCAGGGCGTCTCCCCAAATTTCTACAAACATATCCACTTTAGCACCGGCGGGGTTGTGTTGCCGGTAACGCACCGGCACAGCCTCCCCTGGTGTAAATATGATATTATCATTTGTGTTGAAGAAAACCGTGTCTCTGCCTGCAAAAAACCTGATAACTGAATAGGTGTGAACAATCTGACCGGTGTAGTTTTTGCCAACAAAGCGCATACTGCCCATGGTCTTTATGCTATGTGCCAGCCACCAAAGTGTATGACTTATAAATGGTGTGATAACTATCAGTAGAAGCAAGAAAAAAAAGGTTGACCTCTTGATGAACATATTGAAAAGGCTTTAACAATACTGTTTTGTCCGGGCACCCTACCCTCCTCACGCTGCAATAATAGATTGTTTCGCCTGCACGGAGAATAACAGGTGGTTAAAAAAATCACAATTGCGGGATTGTTGCTGTAAGCTGTATTTCAATATTAATTCAGTGCAAAAGCAGTCAATACGGGTGGATAGATTACATTTTTCCGCAATTATAAAATCAGGAACTTTAATTGCACCACTCTTTTCATTTTGCAAGAGATTGTATTTGTTAATTATAAATAGACCATCTTCAGTTAACAGATAATTGTCATCCCACTAAAAACATAGCCAAAAAAAAAGTTTCGTAGCGAAGCACTTGTGCAGTAGATGTAATTATTTTTTAACGGAGTGTATTCTAATCGTATTGTTTAAACCCTATTCTATTTCTTGGAGGAGGTGTATTGTGTTTTTCTATGAGCTCTTTCATGACTATAAAAATATTTTCTATGTCTTTGCTATTGCCTTTTACTTCTTTTTCAAGTTTGGCAAGCTGCAGTAATATTTCTTTTTGTGTAAGTGCAAACTCCCGAAGTTTTGTAAACACTCTGATTACCCTGATATTTACTTCTATCGCTGTTTTGCTGTTCAAAATACTGGATAACATCGCTACTCCTTGTTCCGTAAATACATTTGGTCTATATCTTATGCCTCCCCAACTTGAGGTCACAAATTGTGACCTCAAGTTGCCCCATTCTTTTTCACTTAACGTGAACATAAAATCTTTGGGGAACCTTTCTTTATTCCGCTTGAGGCTCTGGTTAAAAACCTTTGTTTCCACTCCATACATCTCTGCCAGATCCCTGTCCAACATTACCTTTTCACCACGTATGACATATATTTTATTCAGTATTTTATGCTCTGCTACTAATACCTGTAGTTCTTTCTTTGCCATAAGAAGATCTTTGATTCTGTAGAAATAATTGTTCTAAAAATCTTGAGGTCACAATTTGTGACCTCAAGATTTTATTTCATCGGATGCTGCTCATTCAGCTTATTGTGCAGATCATCCAGATTGTTTACCCGGTAACACTCATTGGAGTTTACATACTAATGACCGGCTATATACTACACCTTTCTCAGCCACATTATCCTGTACAGTTAGCATGATAATTTCAGTAAATCAAAAGTATTGCAAAAAAATACGGCAGATACTTATTTAGATATAACAATTTTTAATACATATGAGAAATTAGAAAGAATTGTAAGACAGTAAGAAACACCAATGACTGAATGCCAGGTTTCTTAATCGATCGTTCCCTCCGTTTTAATACTTTTTTACAAATTTTGCAACCTGGCTATTTCTTCAAACTCATCTTTTAATTTATAACTCAGTTTCTCAAATACCGGGAAATATTTCATGTATACCTGGTGATCTTTTTTATTGGGGTGATAGGTAGTTTGCAATGAAACCGTTCGGGCAGCATCTTCCAGCTTACGGTACATACCCATTTCTGTCTGGCTCAGCAACAATGCGCCGGTGCCAATACTGTCGTAACTGTTGTTTACACTCACCGGTTTGCCAAACATATCTGCAATGATCTGCGCCCATAAAGGATAAGAAGCAAAACTTCCGTTAATGGAAAGCGAGCTGAATGCGCGCTGTTCTTCCAGTATCTTTCCGATGCTGAATATTTCGTACAGGATTCCTTCCAGCGTGGCACGGATAAAATGTTTTTGTTCATGTTTTATGTTTATACCAAAATATGCGCCCCTGGCATTGGCATTCCACAATGGCGCACGCTCTCCCAGCAGGTAAGGCAGAAACAGCAATCCGTCGGAACCAGCCGGCGCCTGCATGGCATCTTTTATAAGGTTGTGGATGCTGTCGTCTATGCCATAGGCTTCATTAAATACGCCAAACTGTTTGGCAAACCATTCAAAAATAACACCGCCATTGTTGGTGGGCCCGCCAGATACATAATAACCTTCCGTGAGCAGGTAATTAAAAAACCGTTGCTTGCTGTCGCGTATCACTTTGTTGCCCGCCACGCGCACGGCACCGCTTTGTTCAATGGTAATGGTGGCTTTGCCTTCTCCCCATACGCCGGCACCCAGCGTGGCCATGCATCCATCGCTGGCTCCTATTATAATTTTTGTTTTTTTAGGCAGCCCCAGCGAAACCTGGTATTCCCTGCGTAACTGGAACGATGAATAAAAAACCGGCACCGGGTCAGGCAATTTATCCGCACTGATACCCGCATAGGCAAGGGCGTTATTATCCCAGTGCAGTTTATGAATATTAAACAGACCGGTGGCCGAAGCAAGGCTGTAATCGATCACACACTCACCGGTTAACTGTTGAATGATATAGTTTTTGATGGCGATGAATTTACCCGTTTTACTAAACCTTTCCTTGTCGTGTCGTTTTATCCATGCAATCTTTATCAGCGGAGACATGGGGTGGATGGGTGTGCCCGTAGCATCATAAATTGTTTTGACCAAAGGCAGCTTTTTGAGGTCATCGGCTTCTTTTTTACCACGGTTATCGGCCCAGGTAATGGCATTGCCCAGTGGCACACCGTTCTTATCTACCGGCAGCACGCTGTGCATGGCGGCACTGAAACAAATGGCCGCCACCTTGTACTTCCTGGTTATTTTTTCGGTGAGGAAATTTTTTAGTACATACAATACCGTTATAAATACCTGTTCGGGATCCTGCTCGCTGTAAATGGGTTCTGTATGAAACGTGGGATACGACCCTTTTGCAAACCCAATAGCGGTACCGTTCATTTCAAAGGCAAAAATCCGTACGGCGCTGGTGCCTATGTCGATGGTAATGATGCAGTCCATAATCGTTGATTTTTATAAGCGGTTATATTTTTTTTGAATTATTCTTCCTGAACTGGCGCGGCGTGTATCCCGTCAGTTTCTTAAACGTGGTGGAAAAATGCTGCGATGAATAAAACCCTGTTTCCAATGCAATGTCCGTTACCGGCTTTTCGGTATTTTTCAGCATTTTAATAGCCTCTGCAATTCGGATATTGATCAGGTAATGCAGCGGCGAGAAACCGGTATAGTTCCTTACTTTCTCTGTAAAGGCGGTAGTACCCAATCCTACCATCACCGCCATTTCTTCTACCAGCCACTGGTGATCAAGGTTACTGCGGAGCGATTGCTCCAGCTTCATGAAAGTCTGTGGAAAATCGCGCTGCAGATTATTTTGCCGGGTCAGGTGCCGCACCATGGTGATCAGCAGTTCATCAATAAGATGATTTACCCTTACCGTGTAACCAATCTCGCGCTCTGCCATTTCTTTTTGAAGGCTGTGAAAAATATGACCTACGGACAATAGTCGCGACAGAACGGAGATTTGATTCAGCGACAACAATTTGCCAAACGATTTGCTTTCGTTTTCGGGGATGCTGCTCCAGGGGCCCAGCTGCATATTGCCTTCTTTGGTAAACTGTAATGGCGACAGTGCAATCCACGAAATAATGCCGAGGTCAAGAAAACCTTTTTCACTCCCGAATTCCTGGTTCGGCAGTATCACCGCGGTATCTCCCGGGTAAAGGATAAACAGTTTACCGCTGATGGTCCATTCAAACCTGCCTTCACTGATATAAAAGATTTGCAACCGCGGCGATTTCCTGAGGTTGAAAGAATTGAACTGGATATGATGAATTTTCTGGCATGCCAGTTCCATTATATGCGGAAACGGGTTGAGTTCCGCCGACTTTGGCTGTTGCAGAAAAAACTGGCTCATAAGAAGTTGTAAGTTATAGGTTTTAAGTTATAAGTATTTTCGGCGTTTTTTTTTTCGGTGACTTACATTTTTTTTCTGCCAACTTACAACCATACTACCTGTCTGGCCTTACTTGTACTTGCCTGAATAAGATTTATTTTTGGTTAGTTAATTTAATCTGATTTCAATCGCCTGTTTCATTTGACTGCTAACTTATCAGAGAAGTCGGTCAGACGGAGACGTCAGACCGGTGCCCCGCCATTTTTTGCATTTTGCATTTTGACTTTTGCCTTATACCTGGTAAACGCCCATTAGCCACTAACCACTTGCCACTTCACTTATCACTTAAAACCATACTTCTAACTTGTCTTAGAAGTTGGTCAGACGGAGACGTCAGACCGGTGCCCGCCATTTTTTGCATTTTGCATTTTGACTTTTGCCTTATACCTGGCAAACGCCCACTAACCACTAACCACTTGCCACTTCGCTTATCACTTAAAACCATACTTCTAACTTGTCTTAGAAGTTGGTCAGACGGAGACGTCATACCGGCGCCCCGCCATTTTTTGCATTTTGCATTTTGACTTTTGCCTTATACCTGGCAAACGCCCACTAGCCACTAACCATTTGCCACTTCACTTACAACTTACAACTTTCATAAAATGTGTAAAAATCACCACCGTGGGTAAATGGAAGTTATTGCTGCAATATTATTGATACTTTGTAAGGTGATAGTTTCCCCTGAACCGGTTACCATCACGTTAACGATTACCTGATTTCATTAATAAATCAAAACGACTTGCTATTATGACAAAAGAACTACGGCTTACCCGTAAGCCAGCTTCTTGCACACGTCTGCTATTGTGCCTGATGTTTGCAATATCTTCATTCTCCACCTTCGCCCAATCAGTTACTGGTACAATTTCCAATAAAGAAGGCGAAAAATTATCGGGTGTAACCATCAATGTAAAAGGCACTACCATTGGTACCACCTCCGATATCGAGGGCAAATTCAGTATCAACGCATCCGCCAAATCGGTACTCGTATTTACCTCCGTTGGCTATGCTGCGCAGGAAATACCCGTTGCTGGAAAAACCAGCATCGTGGTAGCACTCAACCGCGATTTACGCAACCTCGATGAAGTGGTGGTAACCGCACTCGGTATTAAGAAACAGGCCAGGGGACTCGGTTATTCTACTACCAACGTAAAACCAGATGAACTAACGGTAAACCGCACCCCCAATGTAATCAATGCGCTGCAGGGTAAGGTTGCAGGTGTAAACATCTCCTCGCTGGGCACCGGCCCGGGCGGAAGTTCCAAAATACGCATCCGCGGACAGTCTTCTATCTCAGGCCAGAACAACCCGCTGATAGTTATCAATGGCGTGCCCGTAGACAATACCAATTTTAATGACAACGCTGTTTCAGTAAAAGGCGGTGGCGTATATGCAGATGGCGGCGACGGACTGTCGAGCATCAACCCAGACGATATTGAAAGCATGAGTATATTAAAAGGCGCGCCCGCAGCGGCTTTGTATGGCTCGCGCGCCAAAGATGGCGTAATCATGGTAACCACAAAAACCAGGGCCAAAGGCCGTGGCATCGGCTTAGCATACAATGCCAACTATACCAATGAAACACCGCTCGATTTTACCCATTACCAGAAAGAATACGGCCAGGGCGAAAACGGCGTTCGGCCCACCACACCCAATCCCACTTCGGGTCAGTGGTCTTTTGGTGAAAAATTTGCACCGGGTATGACACAGGTATTGTTCAACAACCTTACTGTGCCCTACGAATTACAGGGCAGCCGCATCAAAGAATTTTACCGTCATGCACAAAACTTTTCCAACACGGTAACACTTTCTGCCGGTGGTGATAAAGGCGGTTTGTATATGTCGCTCAACAATACCTCCAATAAAGGCATTATACCCAATAATGAATTTAACCGCAAAAGCCTGAACCTCGGTTTCAGTTACAATCTTTCCGAACAACTGAGTTTTGGCGGTAACGTAAATTATTCCAGGGAAGTTAACAGCAACCCACCCAATATTGCCAACCAGGACAACTCTATACCTACCACGCTCATGGCAATGTCTACTTCTATGCCGCTGAGTGTACTGGCCGCCAACAAATACAATGCTGCCGGAAATGAATACATCTACTCGCGTTTTATGAACCGCACCAATCCTTATTGGGTACTGGCCGAGCAGTTTCATAATATTAAACGCGACCGTATATTCGGCAACGTATTTGCGAAATACAATTTGCGGCCCTGGTTATTTGTACAAGGCCGTTTTGGACAGGACTACTGGAGCCGCGATGAAGATGTAAATAATTTCCCTACGGGTCATGCTTCCAGGGCTGCCGCACAGGCCGGTTTTGTAAACGGTGTCTACACACAGGAATCACGCCGTTTCCGTGAAACCAACCTGGATTTCCTGGTAAGCGCCACCAAAAGCTTTGGCAAAATAGAGGCTAACCTCACCGGCGGCGGCAACCAGATGCGCAGAACCACAGATATTAATAATGTACAGGTAACTGATTTTGTTATCCGTGGTTTGTACACTGTACAAAACGGAAGAGCCAAAGACCCGGTTTATTCACTCATTGAACAGGGTGTTAACTCACTGTACAGCTCAGGCGAAGTTTCGTGGAACCGTACCTTTTACCTGAATGGTACTGTAAGAAACGACTGGTTCTCTACCCTCTCCGAAGCAAACCGCAGCATTTTATATCCTTCGGTATCCGGTGCTTATGTGTTCTCCGAATCATTGCCCACCCTCTCCTGGCTGTCTTTTGGTAAACTCAGGTTGGGTTATGCAGAAGTGGGTAGCGATGGAGATGTGTCACCTGCATCTGATCAACTGTTTTATGGCATCAATTCAAACCTCATCAACAACCCTTCGGGCACTGCAGTTGCAGTGGGCAACAACGGAACCGTGGTACCCAACCCGAATCTGAAGCCCAGCCGCGTAGCTGAAACAGAAGTGGGACTGGAACTGCGGTTGTTCAACAACAGGGTAAACATAGACCTGGCGGCTTACAAAAAAACCACGCGCGACCAGATTGTGGGTGTTCAGATTTCTGATGCTTCCGGTTTTCTTACTACACGCATCAACAGTGGAAAAAGCGTCAACAACGGATGGGAAGCACTGTTGAGCATTGTTCCGGTAAAAACGAAATCATTTACCTGGGAATTTACCGCCAACACCGGCTATAATAAAACAAAAGTACTGAGCATACTTACCGATAAACCCGGTGAAAAAATAACCATTGCCAACCACGTATTCAACGGCGAGACAAGACTGGTGGTAGGCGAAGAAATGGGTCAGATTGCCGGTTTCGGTTACGCACGCAGCGCCAAAGGTGAAATGATTTTTCAAGCGAACGGTTTGCCGCAGCGCACACCAGACCTGGTACTTTTCGGAAGCGCACTACCCAAATGGACCGGTGGCTTTTTAAATTCATTCAATTACAAAGGGATCAGCCTTTCTGTTTTTATTGATTATAAACTGGGTGGTAAAGTGCTCTCCGGCACCAATTTCAATGCCATTCGCGAAGGTTTGCATAAGATGACGCTCGAAGGAAGGCAGAGCGGTGTAGTTGGCAAAGGTGTAAATGCAGCGGGTGCAGAAAATACAGCCGTTGCAGCCGTGCAAACTTATTGGGAGCACCTGCGCTCACAACAGATTGTTGAGCCTGTGATCTACAATGGTGGCTACTGGAAACTCCGCCAGATTACGCTGGGTTATGATTTCACCAAATACCTTCCTTCCAAATGGCCTTTCAAAGGAGTTAAAGTAGACCTCGTTGCCAGCAATGTTCTTATCATAAAAAAATGGGTGGATAATATAGATCCTGAAAGTTTTGGCTTTGGTTCAGACAACCAGGTGGGTCTGGAATCTGCCGGTATTCCTACCACCAGGGGAATAGGCCTTAACTTAAATATTAAATTTTAATACGACTAATCATGAAAAAAATATTCAGCTATAGTGTATTGCTCATTGTTTTAACATCGGTGTCTTCGTGTGAGAAAGGGCTGGAAGGATTGAATAAAAATAAAACGAGTCCTACTTTTGTTGACCCTGCGTTGCTGCTCAACAATGCAGTCATCAGCGCCTCCTTTCCAACCAAGACGCTCATATTTGATCTGGCCGTTGTACAACAAATGGTCACTCCCAATGGCGGCGTGCTGGCAGGCGGCAATTTTAACCAGGATATCAGGGATGCTACTACCGGCACATCATCACAATGGGCCAATTACTACCAGAATGTAATCAAGTACACGCACGATGTAATTGTAACCACCAAAAGCAATACTGGCCGCAGCAACCTGTACAATATGGCGCGTATCTTTCAGTCATATGCGTTTATGATACTTACAGACGAATACGGAGATATTCCGTATACGGAAGCGGGCGCAGGCTACACCGACCAGGCATTCCTGCCAAAATATGAGACCCAGGCAGAAATTTATCCCAAACTGATACAGGAATTTACAGATGCTGCCGCCGCGCTGAATGCAGCGGGCACCATTGAAGCTTCAGATGTATTGTTTGCGGGCAATGTGGCACAGTGGAAAAAATTTGCGTATTCATTGTTGTTGCGTGCCGGCATGCGGATGAGCAAGGTAGACGCCGCAAAAGCACAGACCGCTGTACAGGCTGCTTTTACAGGCGGTGTAATACTTACCAATGCAGACAATGCCCTGATGCGTCAGGATGCCAATTATACACAACCCATCGGCGGAACGCTCAATGGTACGGAGGCTGCCAATTTCTATTTAGCAAAACCATTTGTAGACCAGCTTAAGAATACCAGTGACCCACGTTTATCGGCTATTGCTATCCGTTATGTAGGCGCTACATCCGGCAACGGGCAAACAGTTGCTTCGGGTTCTACAACGCCTGCACAGCAGATAGGTATGCCCATGGGCTTCGACAATGGCACCATAGTAGCAAAAGCCACCGCAGACGGACTGGCCAGTTTTTACGACTACAGCCAGGCCGACAGGCGCAGGATAGTAAAAGTGTCTGCACCGGTTTTCTTTGTTACCGCGGCACAAACACAACTATTGCTGGCAGAAGCACGGTTTCGCGGATGGATAACCGCCGGTACTGCCTTACAATATTTTGCAGATGGTGTTCGGGCGCATATGGACCAGTTGGCTGCCTATGATGCAGGCGCAGCCGTATCTGCTGTGAACAGGGACACTTATGTGACCGCCAACCCGCTGGGTGCCGGTACCGAATTGCAGCAAATCAATACCCAATACTGGATTGCTTCCTTTCTGAACGGGCCCGAAGCCTTTGCCAATTTCAGGAGAAGCGGTTTTCCTGTACTGACACCTAACCCTTACGGGCAACCGACAAACCCGGATGTTCCCAATGGTACATTTATCAGACGGATCACTTACCCTACATCAGAACTTTCCGTTAACTCAACCAATTTAAATGCAGCGATTGCAAAACTGGGTCCCGATAAACTAAGTACCCGGGTTTGGTGGGATAAACCTTAATATTCACCGTTTTCCAGCATGATTCGATAAAAGAAAAGATACGACTGCTGCTATGTGCCTGGTCTGCCTGGCAGTCCGGGTGCATAGCCATTTAAATTGCCATTAAAATAGCCGGCACCGGCAAAAGCAGTCATTTTTTCTGAAATATACATTTACTTTAGCGATGCTGCTGCCATGCAGTTAATTGCATACAAGTGCAGCCGGCCCCCATTTACCACAATAGTTTTTAATAATTAAAAATCAAGAACATGACGCCTTCACAAAAATTTTTAGAAAAGATTGGCCTCAAAGATCCATTACCCGCAGAAGAAGTAAATAGCAGCAATAAAAACACGCCGCGTGAAAACAGCCGGCGGGATTTTTTTAAAAAATCAACCCTGGGCGGCATTGCACTGGGTAGTTCTTTTTTATTTACACCGGTTGAAGAGCTGGTAGCACAGAGTACGCAGAAAGTGAATCGTTTCTCCAACCCGTCTGATCTAAAAATTACCGATATGCGTTTCTGCGTAATACAAAACGTAGGGCGCACGCCACTGATACGCATAGATACCAACCAGGGTATCTACGGACTGGGCGAAGTGAGGGATGGCGCCGATGAACGGTACGCCCTTATGCTGAAGAGCCGTATACTTGGACAAAACCCCTGCAATGTGGAAATGCTTTTTAAGACCATCAAACAATTCGGTGGTCAGTCGCGCCAGGCAGGCGGCGTTTGCGCAGTAGAAATGGCGCTATGGGATCTGTGTGGTAAAGCATACAATGTACCTGCATGGCAATTGCTCGGTGGAAGGTACCGCGATAAAGTAAGGATGTATGCAGATACGCCGGAAGCGCCTACCATGGATGAATTCAAAGCAAAAATTAAAAACCGCCTCGAAACACAGGGAATGACCTGGCTAAAAATGGATATCTCCATCGGAGAAATAAAAGACAAACCCGGCAATCTTGTAAACAGCAATTTCTGGGGTAAAAACCTGGGCCAGTGGAATGGCGGTTATATGGACTATGCCAATACAAAACACCCGTTTACCGGTATCCAGATTACAGAAAAAGGGCTGGATGATATGGCGGCCATCATTGCCGAAGTAAGATCTGCCATTGGTTACGAAATACCACTCTCATCGGATCATTATGGTCATTTCGATTTAAACAATGCCATCCGCTTTGGAAAAAAAGTTGAACAATACCGCCTGGCATGGCTGGAAGACATGGTACCCTGGGAATATACCGATCAATACAAAACCATGTCTGATGCACTGGAAACGCCTGTACTTACCGGCGAAGACATCTATCTGCTGAGTTCATTCAAACCATTGATTGATGCACATGCGGTTGATATCATTCACCCCGATTTGGCTTCTTCGGGCGGACTGCTGGAAACTAAACGCATAGGCGATTACGCAGAAGAAAAAGGTGTAGCCATGGCCATGCACTTTGCAGGAAGTCCTGTTTCCTTTATGGCAAATGTGCATTGCGCCGCCGCCACACAGAACTTCCTGGCGCTGGAGCACCACTCGCTCGACAGTACCTGGTGGGATACCATTGTAAAGACAACCGATGGTCGCAAGCTGTTTGAAAAAGGTTTTGCCAATGTTCCGCTTTCGGCACCCGGACTGGGAATAGAATTGATTGATGAAGAAGTAAAAAAACATTTATCGCCCAACGACAAATCATATTTTGCACCTACACCCGAGTGGAACGACAAACGCTCGCACGACAGGGTGTGGAGCTAAGGCTATGGAATTAGGAATTGGGAATTAGGATTTGCCCAGCCTGATGCATCGCTCCAAATTCCCAATTCAAACATCAGATTATTCCCAAACCTGCCCAATTCCTAATTCCAAATTCCCAATTCCTATAAAACAAGCACATGAATTATTACATCGGTATTGATATAGGAACAACTTCTACCAAGGCGGTGGCGTTTTCGGATACCGGAGACATCATTGCCAGGGAAGAAATCCCCTATCCCATTTTACACCCTTTTGCAAGCTACAGCGAGCAAAATCCCGATGAAATTTTCGAAGCGGTTATTAACTGCATCGGTACCATTTCACAAACACTCAGTACAGGAAATGCAGAACTGATCAGCTTCAGCGCGGCCATGCACAGTATCATGGCCATAGATGAAACAGGCAACCCGCTTACCAATTGTATTATCTGGGCCGATAACCGCGCAAGCGATATTGCCGACCAGTTGCGTGAATTAAAAACAGCGGACGTTTTCTATCATACCACGGGCGTGCCCATTCATGCCATGACGCCGTTTTGCAAATTATTATGGCTAAGAGAAAACAGGCAGGAGCTTTTTTTAGCAGCATCCAGGTATATCGGCATCAAGGAATATGTTTTTTCAAGGTTGTTTGATAAATACCTGGTCGATACCTCTGTGGCCTCTGCCACCGGACTGCTGAATATACATACCCTGCAATGGGATGCCGCCATTCTTGATTATGCCGGCATCCGTGAAACGCAACTTTCTGTTGTAACGGATGCGCACCATAAGGAATATTTAAAGGCCGGAACAATTTATTACGGCGATGCCAGGTTACAGCATGTGTTGCAATCGCCGTTTATTATTGGCAGCAGTGATGGCGCATTGGCCAACCTGGGTACCGGCGCCGTTGGTAAAAACATGATGGCCGTAAGCATTGGCACCAGCAGCGCTGTTAGATTGGTTACTACCGATGTTTATACGGATGAGCATATGCGCACTTTTTGCTACCATATTGCCAACAATAGTTATATCATGGGTGGTGCCAGCAACAACGGGGCGGTAGTGCTGCAATGGTTTAAAGATATGGTGCTGGAAACAAATGAAACCCACGAACAGCTTTTTCAGAAAGCGGCCGCTATTTCCGCCGGTAGTAATGGCCTTATTTTTATTCCGTATGTGCTGGGTGAAAGAGCTCCAGTATGGAATTCTTCCGCCAACGGCGTTTTTTTTGGTATTAACATCATGCATACCCGGGCCCATTTCGTAAAGGCAGTGATGGAAGGCATTGTCTTTAATATGTATTGCATCGGTAAAATACTGATGGAAAAAAGAAAGGTCACCGAAATTCATGCAACGGGTGGCTTTACTAAAAGTCCGTCCTGGCTGCAGATGCTTTGTGATATGTTTAACCGCAGCGTATTGGTTTCAGGCGCCGTGGAAAGTTCCGCTTCCGGCGCAGTGAAACTGGGCATGGAAGCCATGGGCATTGAAAAGAAATGGACACCCAAAACAACCGACCGGTACGAACCCAATGCATTGCAACACCAGGTTTACCTGCGGCAATTCCAGCAATTTGAACGCATTTATGAATTACTGAAAAAAGAGATGACAATAAATGAATATAGCTACTCAGGAAGTTAATTTGACATTAATCCTAAGAACCAATCAAAAATAAGTGTCATTATTTTTATATTTAAATAGTCATTGATATTCACAAACATTTCTTAGTTAAAATAATACATTTCGTTTGTTAGTTCCAGTTAGTTTTCATTTCTTGTGAACCAACAAACCCCTAACTTTTGAAAAAAAATATCCCCGCGCCGGTATTAGCTGTTTTGCCGCTTACCCGCCACTCAAATGATCGGCCATCCAAGAATAAAAAAGGTAAGCAACTTCTGTACAAAACATCCCATCTGCTGTTCTTATCTGCACATTCGTTTCAATATATGATTACGTCTATTGATTCATAGCAGCGCCCGGAATAACGTATTTATTTGCTTCTCAATATCATCCATAACGTATAGCGATTGTACTAGCTACGATAAAATACAGATAAGAGATCTCATTTCTTACACAATCAATTTTAAATTTTGTATCGTGCTGGAACTAATGGTAGTTGCCTGTAGCTACTACAACACATATTTGCCTGAATCTTTTTAATTATTAAAACCTACATCAATTATGAAAAAAGTAAAATTATTTCTTGGAGTCTCATTTTTAAGTATCAGTGTTTTTTCGCAGGGATGGGTTGGTAATACCAGCAACAACTCGTTGTATCCCGTAAATTCTTCGCTCGGCCTTAGCCCGCTTAGTATTGGTATTGGCACCAATGCACCTACCCAACAGCTACATACAACGGGTGGTGTCAGGTTCCAGGGTGTTACACAGGACAATACAATTTCCCGCGTTATGGGGGCAGATGCCAATGGCAACCTGTTCTGGCGGGATGCATCTACTATGATCACACCACCCAACAATAATTTTTGGAGTTTAATAGGGAATGCAGCTACCAATCCAGGCGTTGGTTCCGGACAAAATTATTTTGGAACAAGCGATGCCAAAAGAATTGTTTTTGCAACCAGTGCGGCCGAACGAATGACAATCTTGCCAACAGGGCAAGTGGGCATCGGCAACACTAACCCAAATACTGGCTTGCTGACCGTGGGCAGTGGCACATTCGGTTTGGGTATCTGGACATCACAGCTATACACTTTTCAATTGCTGGGTAAAGGGGTAAATACAGTTGAACATTTAGGTATGTTCAACAATGACCAGTCCACATCACGATCCGAACTTACGGTCTCTAATTCGGGGACAGGAAAGTGGGAAGACAACTTCGTTGCCATAATGGTGCACGGCCCTGCCTTTTCATATCAGAACAGAAATGACTACTATTTAAACGAAAATAATGCTGGACTAGCGCTGATCAATGCCCAAAGCAATGCCAATGCAAGCGTTCCTCTGAAAAAATTTTCTATTGGGGTAGCTTCCTCCAATATTCCTTTGTCTTTTTACACAAATAATGTTGAAAGGATATTTATTACCCCTCAGGGGCAAACAGGAATTGCCACAAAAACACCCACTGCAGCTTTGCATGTCAATTGCAGTCCGGCAGTACCCTTGGTTGGTGCATCAAATATCAGATTCGAAAATCTACAGCAAGGATCTGGCAACTATCTGGTCATTGATAACAACGGGTATGTTCGCAGATCCACATTGGCAAGTGCCAGCGCAACGATGCAAGCTACCAGCTCTGGCAGTTTACAATCAGAAATTGAAGAACTGAAAAAAATTATAACCGACCTTCAAAACAAGGTAAATATGTTGTTAACATCTGGAATGCAAGTCAATGGAAGCACTGGCGGCATTTCAAACAACACTTTGGACATTTCGCCAACTCCCTTTGGCAATAATGTAAAAATTGTCTATTCAATCCAGGATTTCAAAAGCAATACAATCCTGCAAATTATTGATGCAAACGGTTCACTACTAAAAACCTTGCCATTATACCAGCCAAAAGGCCAGTTAGACGTACAAGATCTTAAAGTGAGCAATGGCGTTTTATTTTTCAATATTATCGCAGACGGAAAAAACATCATCTCTAAAAAGTCTATAAAGATTTAACCAATGACCTCCCTGCAGCACAGCACCATTTTTTGTTGCAGGGAGTTTTTATTATTCCTTCAATTAAATTCTTCCGTTAGCCGCGGTTCAAATCACCCAAAAGCCAAATTGAATTCTTTATTTTTGTATCATCCCTTTGCTTCAGTATTGTTGGTGATGACAAAGGCGGTCGGCAGGTAGGACCGACGGATGTGTGAGGGAAATTTTGGTGATAACACCAAAAGCAGTGGCGATGGCGTTCCGCAATCTGTCCCGCCGGCGATGGCGTCGATGCTTGCGCAGCCCAATCTCAAAATCCCAAAATCTCAAATCCCGCAATTTGCCTCCCGCTGCCAACTTGTCACTACAAACCGGTTTTTGCCTATCTTTGCCGTCCAAAAAGTAAACAGTGATGCAGGAGTTGGTTAGCCACAAAATACACGACGAAAACAGGCAGGGTGAAGTTCTTGCACCCGCAGCTGAAAACAGCCGGGTTTTCAAAAAGCAGTTTTACATTGAGAGCTATGGCTGTGCCATGAATTTTGCCGACAGCGAGGTGGTGGCATCCATTCTGAATGAAAACGGTTTTGGCGCCACCCGCAATGCGGAAGACGCCGATCTTATCTTTATCAATACCTGCTCTATCCGCGAGAAAGCAGAGCTGACCGTAAGAAAAAGGCTCACCGAATTCAGGAAATTAAAAAAACAAAAACCGGGTATGCTGGTAGGCGTGCTGGGCTGTATGGCGGAAAGGCTGAAATCGAAATTCCTGGAGGAAGAGAAACTGGTGGATATGGTGGTTGGTCCGGATGCTTACAGAACATTGCCCGGCCTGGTAGAAGAAGCCGAAACCGGTCAAAAAGCGGTGAACGTATTGCTGAGCCGCGACGAAACCTATGCAGATATCTCCCCCATTCGTTTAAACAGCAATGGCATTACTGCTTTTGTAAGCATTATGCGTGGCTGTAATAATATGTGTGCTTTTTGTGTAGTACCATTTACCAGGGGCCGCGAACGCAGCCGTGATCTGCATTCTATAATCAGTGAATGTGAAGACCTCTTCGGCAAAGGGTACAGGGAAGTAACCCTGCTGGGACAAAATGTAGACAGCTATTACTGGATAGACGATACCACTGGTAACGCCATCACCTTTGCGATGTTACTGGAAAAAGTGGCGCAGGTTTCTCCAATGCTGCGCGTACGTTTCAGCACATCGCACCCAAAAGATATAACCGATGAAGTGTTGTTTACCATAGGCCGGTATGAAAATATCTGTAATTATATCCACCTGCCCGTACAAAGCGGCAGCACACGCATGCTGCAACTGATGAACCGCACCTATACCCGCGAATGGTATATTGCCAAAGTAAACCGCATCCGGGAAATATTGCCGGACTGCGGCTTATCAACCGATGTAATTGCGGGCTTTTGCACAGAAACGGAAGAAGATCACCAGGATACATTAAGCCTGATGGACTATTGCAGGTACGACCTGGCCTATATGTATTTTTACAGCGAACGACCAGGTACGCTTGCAGCTCGCCGTTATACCGATGATATACCGGAAGTAGTTAAAAAAAGACGGCTGCAGGAAATTATAGACATGCACCGTCTGCATTCGCTGGAAAGCATGCAGCGCGATGTAAACAAAATATTTAAAGTGCTGATTGAAGGCAATTCAAAAAAAAGTGATCAGCATTGGGCAGGCAGGACCGATCACAATAAAGTGTTGATATTTCCAAAAGAAAATTATGCATTAAACAAAGGCCACTATGTTTTTGTAAAAGTAGAAGAATGCACCGCGGGAACACTATTGGGGAAGATTTCGGGATTATCGGATTTCTAGATTTTGAGATTTTGAGATTTTGAGATTTTGGGATTTTTAGATTTGTTGAGTGAGTAAGAGTAAGCTATTCAAAATAAATTTCATAGTTTCTAAATCAAACAACCAACAGAACGGCTGCAGATTTTGAATTTTCGGGATTTTGAAATTGGTGAGTTTGTTACGTTAAAAGAAATCCCAAAATCCCGCAATCTCAAAATCAGCAATTATTATTGGGGTTAAGATAAAACGAATTTAAAAAATGGATTTACAATCATTAAAAAACAGGTTTGGAATTATAGGAAACGCACCGGCGCTGAATTATGCACTTAATGTGGCCGCACAGGTGGCCAACACAGATTTAAGTGTACTGATCAACGGAGAAAGCGGTGTGGGCAAGGAATCATTTTCGCTCATCATTCATGCATTGTCTGCAAGAAAACACAACCCGTTTATTGCAGTCAACTGCGGCGCCATACCGGAAGGCACCATTGACTCAGAATTGTTCGGTCATGAAAAAGGGTCTTTTACAGGTGCCGTAGACAGCCGCAAAGGATATTTTGAAACAGTAAACGGGGGCACCATTTTCCTGGACGAAATTGGTGAAATGCCATTGGGCACGCAAGCGCGTTTGCTGCGTGTACTGGAAAGCGGCGAATTCATACGCGTTGGTTCCAGCAAAGTTCAGAAAACCGATGTTCGTGTTATTGCAGCTACCAACAAAGACCTGCTGGAGTTCACCCAAAAAGGAAAGTTCAGGGAAGACCTGTATTACCGGCTCAATACCGTACCCATACGGGTGCCCGCACTGAGAGACCGTAAAGAAGACATCATTTTTCTTTTCAGGAAGTTTGTGGTCGACTTTGCCGAACGGTATAAAACCACGCCGGTACAACTGGATGATGAGGCAAAAAATCTGTTAAATAATTATGGCTGGCCCGGTAATGTAAGGGAATTAAAGAATATTGCGGAGCAGCTGTCTGTATTGTCGGAAGAAAAATTAATAAACGCCAACGCACTTCGGAAATTTTTACCGGATCACAATGCCAGCCGGCTGCCGGTGCTTGCATCGGGCAAAGGAAACCTGGCCAATCCGGAATTTGCCAACGAACGCGAAATGCTGTACAAACTTTTCTTCGACATGAAAAAAGATGTAACGGAACTGAAAAGAATGTTTGTAGATATTTTGCAAAACCCGGCCAACGCGGCAACAGCTGCCAAGTTTGCCAATGAATCGCTTTTCAGGGATCACAATACGGTAAATGAATTATCGCAGCAGGTAATACAGCCGGCTTTTATACAGCCGGTACCGCAGCAAAACGGGCAGCCGGTGCTTATGAACAACGATGATATACACAACCATGAAGATGTGGAAGAATCGCTCAATATCATGGACAAGGAAAAAGAACTGATCATAAAAGCACTCAAGAAACACCGGGGAAAAAGGAAAGATGCTTCACTCGATCTGGGCATCAGCGAAAGAACACTGTACCGGAAACTCAAAGAATATGATATTGATGAATAAGGATGAATGTGATAATAAAGTAACACGGTCTGGTGTTCGCGTCTGACCATGACCAAACGCAGGACCGGAACAATAAATAATTCATAATACTCAACACACAACACACAACACATAAAACATAGCCCAAAGCACAACACAAACAAATTTGATCCGCAATAAAGCAAATAAAACATGATCAAACCAGGCTTCAGACACTTTTTATTGTTGTCCGTTTGCATATTCTCCATAATGGCTACCGGCTGTCTGCATTATACCATGAAGGAGTCTTCTATTCCAAAAGAAATAAAAACCATCCGGATCAATTTTATAGAAAACAGGGCACGCTACGTAAACCCGCAGCTGAGCCAGCAGCTGACTGAAAGATTGCGGCAAAAAATAAACAGCCAGACCAACAGAACACTGGTCCAGGGCGAAAATGCAGATTTTGATATCAGCGGCGCCATCACCGATTATTCGTTTACCACGGCGGCCATAGCAGATAACCGTTCTGCCACCAACCGTTTAAATATTACCGTGCATATTAAACTGGTTAGCCGGGTAGATGAAAAACAAAGTAAGGAAGAAGATGTAACCCGCAGCTTCGATTTTGATGCAAATACAAGTATTGAACAGGCACAGGCTAAACTCAATGAAGACATTCTCAAAAACCTGAGCGACGAAATATTCAATCGTCTTTTTTCTAACTGGTAATTTGCAAGTATATTGCCGCTTATAAATATGCAGGCACCATTCGACAATATCGTTCAGCATCTTTTTCATCAGCCCTCATTGCTGTCTGTTACAGTAGATGAGCTGGAGCGTATGGCAGCGCAACACCCTTATTTTGCCGCAGCACATTTTTTGTTGCTGAAAAAAATGCAGGACACCGATCATCCGCAGTTCAATACGCAGTTGCATAAGACAACACTGTATTTTAACAACCCCCTGTGGTTGCAATTTTTGCTAAAACCGGAAACCGTTAGCAACTTTAAAGTATCGGATCGCGCCCCCTTTATCGGCAACGAACCTGGTGTTGATACAACTGTGCCAGATGAAACCATTGTTACAGCCGTTGTTAATGACTTCAATGAAAACAGCGAACAGGAGAACAACAATGCAGTACCTGCTCTTATTGAAGACCATATAGCCGAACCATCCAACGGTCATGCGGCGCATACTGGCACGCCCGAAACAAATGCCAGTATCATGGAGGTGATCACGGAAGTATTTCATGAAATACCGGATGATTCCGGTAATGATGCCTCCGAAACGGAACTAATCACTGAACCACCACGGGAAAATTTGTACGCCGGGCAAACAACGGTAGAAGAATCAGCGGCAACACCCCTTCCAGATGAAACACCTGCCGAAATACCGGCACCGGTAACAGCGGAAGAATACCATATAGATGAGCCGGAGGCAGCCGGGGCCGTGTATGAAAATTTAACCGAAACATCACCGGAACAGTATACTGAACAGCCGGCAGAAACCATTGAACCAGCAGCAGAAGAAGATAACATCACCGCAAATGCGGCCAATGAATTGTATGCCGAACCCGCAGAAGCCGAACATCTGGATCAGCCGGCTGCTGAACCTGCCGGCACATTTACTGAAACAACCACTGAAAATAATACAATTGAAATGCCGCCAGACGATGTGCAGGTAACGGCACAACCAGAAGCAGAAACAATTGAAGCAGCCGAAGAAACGAACCAACACGCAGAAGAAACAGGATCAGGGCCGGAAGCAGCCACTAACGAGCCCAGAGAATACCAGCCGCTTAAACCAATGCTGAAAATCATCGAGACTACTGCTGCCAGCGGAGATATGTTGTTTGAACCGTACCATACGGTTGATTATTTTGCAAGCCAGGGTATTCAATTGAGCAAGATGGAAGCGGAAGGAAAAGATAAACTGGGCAAGAAGCTGAGGAGCTTTACCGATTGGCTGAAAACAATGAAAAAACTGCCACAAGCATCTATAGAAAATATCCTGTCGAAAAATGAAGAATCGAAAGTAGTGGAAGATGCCATCCATTCCATTGAAAACAAAGAGGTCATCACTGAGGCGATGGCCGAAGTGTTTGAGAAACAGGGCATGAACGACAAAGCTGCAGAAGTGTACCGGAAATTAAGTTTGCTTAATCCCGCTAAATCCGCTTATTTTGCAGCCAGAATTGACGATTTAAAACATTAATTGTATGATTTTATTTGTGATACTGATTGTGCTGGCCTGTGTAATACTGGGATTTATTGTTTTGGTTCAAAACCCAAAAGGCGGTGGGCTTTCAGGTAGCATTGCAGGTTTTAGCAACCAGTTTATGGGTGTAAAACAAACTACAGATGTACTGGAAAAAGGCACCTGGATATTTGCCATCATCGTGGCCCTGCTCTGCATTTTTTCATCGGCCTTTATACCAAAGGGCGCAGGGGGATCCAACCTGGTAAATGAGCTGGATACCAAACCTAAAACAACTCAAAGTGCGCCTGCGAATCAGCCTGCTGCACCAACTACTGTTCCCAAATAATTGATAAATTTATATTTTTCAGAACCCTGTCTGCATAAGACAGGGTTTTTTATTATTTTGGAGGCCAGATTGCAGCTAACAGACTGAACATCAGCCTAAAATAATTCCGCATAAATGATTTTGTAAATCGTTGTAGTAATATCCTGAAAATGAAAAAAACAGTACTCGCCATATTATTGATCGCAGCCATAGCAGCCGCCTGGCTGGGTTGGAAGTTTTTTGGTCCGGCGACCGCTTTTGACGAAAAAAATTATTATTTGCAAATAAAAACAGGCAGCACCTACGCCGATGTAAAAAATACACTGGAGAAAGACCAGGTCATCAGCAGCCCTGCCTTTTTTGAAATAGTTGCCAGCAAAACCAGTTACCCGCAGAAGGTAAAAGCTGGCCGCTACAATATAAAAAAAGGCATGAGCCTTGTAAACATTGTACGCATGCTAAAAAATGGCCAGCAGGAACCGGTGAACCTGGTCATTACAAAACTTCGAACCCGCGAAGACCTCGCCTCGCTGGCAGGCCGGAAATTTGAATGTGATTCGGCTGCTTTCATAGCCTATATCAGTAACAGCGACTCATTAAAGCAATTCCATTTAGACAGCAATACGGTTATGACGGCCGTGTTCCCCAATACCTACACCTTTTTCTGGAACACAACGCCCGCAAAAATTTTCGCAAAGCTGTACAGTAATTATGAAGCATACTGGACGCCTGAGCGTATGAGCAAAGCCAGTGACCACGGACTAAACCAGCAAACTGCCTATACACTTGCATCGATAGTAGAAGAAGAAACCAACAAAAAAGATGACAAAGGGAAGATAGCCAGTGTTTATATCAACCGCATCAGTAAAGGCATGCGGCTTTCTGCAGACCCCACGGTAAAATTTGCCTTGCGGCAGTTTGGGCTGAAAAGAATTTATGAGAAACACCTGCTGGTAGAATCGCCTTACAACACTTACAGGAATACCGGTTTGCCGCCGGGCCCTATCTGCACTCCTTCGCCGCAAACACTGGATGCGGTACTGGCATCGCCTAAAACAAACTACCTGTATTTTGTAGCTAAAGCAAACCTGGATGGATATTCTAATTTTGCAGAAACCTACGCCGAACATTTAAAGTATGCCAAAGAATACCAGCAGGCACTGAATAAATTAATGGAGCAAAAGCAACCTGCAACCGATAATTCCGCTCAATAAACAAATGATCAAACTGGAACGCATCATACGCAAGTCACTCATCTTTCGCTTATTGCTGGCGAGGAGCAAAAAGATCATTTTGCCAGGTTTCAATGGAGTTGCAGTGTATGATGTAATTAATTTCTTTATCAGGCAGGTAAAAAAAACAAGCCTCACTGAAAGGGCGGCAGCAGTGTCCTATAACTTTATCATGGCCATCCCCCCTATCTGTCTTTTCCTTTTTACACTGATACCGCACCTGCCCTTTATTAAAAAAAGATCATTGCAATTTCAGATAAATAAAATCATCACCGATATTATTCCGGCCAGGCAGCACAATAAAAACCTGGTAAGTTTTGTAAACGGATTCCTTGATAACCCACGCATCGGCCTGCTTTCCTTTGGTTTTATCTTGCTGCTGTTCTTTGGTTCAAATGGTATGATGGGTATTATGCGTTCGTTCAATAAAAATTATTTGGGCGCCAAGAAAAGAACAGGGTTGAAAAAAAGGTGGATCGCCATCCGGCTTACTTTGCTCATCATGTCTTTGTTGCTGGCCTGTATTGTGTTGCTGGTCATGCAGGGGCTTATCATGAAATGGATGGGTATCACCAATATAAATGTGCGCAACGTCATCGACCTGTTGCGGTGGCTGTTAATTATCGGCCTTATATTTTATTCCATTGCATTTATTTATAAATATGCCCCGGATATCAACAAGAAATGGCGGCTGGTGTCACCCGGTTCTATTTTGGCTACTTCGCTCAGTATTATCGGCACCATTGGTTTTTCATTGTTCGTTAATAATTTTGGTAAATACGATGCGTTGTATGGTTCTATTGGCACAGTCATCGTTGTCATGAGTTTGATATACATCAACTCACTTATTTTGCTGGTTGGGTATGAACTGAATGTGAGCATCCATTCGTTGCAGATAATTGCCGAAGAACGCCAGCTCTCAGGTGCCGGTACTAAACCGGAGGCCCGCAACCAGCTGCCGGCGCCGGAAAGCAGTCAAATTCCGGGTAATTAAGGCCCAATATTGCGCAGATGGAGGTTCCGGACATCTTTTTGATGATTTTCCTTGTCTTATAATAAAACACGGCTGTATGAAAAAAGCATTTCTTTTTGTTTTGATTGCAGCGGCCCTCACTGCCTTTACCGTTGTGGCGGAAGGACTGCCCATCGGGTCTGATATGCCCAAAGCAGATGTGAAAATGAAGGATGTAAGCGGCGTACTGGTTTCATTGAAAGAAGCAGCCACTGCAAATGGCCTGCTGGTTATGTTCAGCTGCAATACCTGTCCCTATGTTATAAAAAATCAAAGCAGAACAAAGGCTATCTGCAGTTTTGCAAAAGAACAGGGTTTGGGCATTATTATACTGAACGCCAATGAAGGCGGCCGCAACAACGGAGAATCACTGGCCGATATGCAGGCCTACGCCAGCCAGCAGGGTTATAAATGGTATTATGCGCTGGACAGTGACAATGTGCTGGCAGATGCATTCGGCGCTAACCGCACACCTGAATGTTTTTTATTCAATAAAAACGGCAAATTGGTCTATCATGGCGCTATTGATGATAGTCCGGCCGACCCTGGACAGGTAAAAAGAACGCATCTCAGACAGGCTATTACCGAAATGATACAGGGCAGCGATGTGGGCGTAAAAGAATCCCGCTCGGTAGGATGTTCTATCAGAAGAAAGGGAAGCTGAGTAAAAATGAGATGAATGTGCTAATGCAAAATGCAAAATTCAAAAGTCAAAATTGCTGAACCGGTTTGACGTCCCCGACCGATTAATGACGACGTGGTGAATGTGCTAGTGTGATGAATGCTTTGCGGATTATGGAACGCAGATTTTCATGATAGTGATGATCAAATATGATGATTTATGCGCAGCCCTGTAAGGGCGAAATCGAGTAGCGAGGGGTGTAGCCCCTCGCTATGGACCGACACCTCGCTATGGACCCCTCGCTATGGAATGAAGCAATACCGCCTCGGTACCGCAGGTCAGACCGTTAAATAAATGGATGAGGAAAAAACGTGGTAATGTGAAGATGCAAACTATCGCTGATTTGCTAGCCGGTAGTTGTTGGTGAAAACACCAACAACGGCGACAAAATTAAAAATAAATTTAACTAACGGCTCACCGCCAGTGCAGGCTTACCTTCCACTAGTTCCTTCAGGTTTCTTTCAAATTGCGGGGGAGTCATACCCACTTCGTAAAATTTCCGGTACTGCTTTTTATTATTTACCATTAACGTGGAGGGAATGGCGCCGCTCCAGGAAGGATCAATTTTCGGACAAAATATATCTGCATTCGATTCGCTGAGCCAGATAATGGGCACATCATAATTCCGTTTGGAGGCAAACGACTGGATCTTTGATGGGTAATACGATTTAATATCGAGGCTTACCAGCAGCAACTCCACATCTCCGTTGTATTTTTCCCTGATGGTAGAAATAAAATAGGGAATTTCTTCATTGCACGAGCCGCACCAGGTTGCCCAAAAGCTTACCACCAGCGGTTTCTCGCTTCTGGCAATATAATTGCCGAGATCGTCCACACCCATCTTTTTTACCTGCTGGGCAAACATGACCACTTGTGATAGCAATAAAATGAATAAAAAATAACAACGTTTCATGCCAGTAAATTTTTATTGCCCATTGATAAATCCCCATTCCTGCAGTAAATGATTGTACCTATCGGTGTCCAGCGCCTTTTCATTGTAATGGCCCGCCAGTGTTTTCTGCCGCATGGCTTCATATACAGTAACCGCACAGGCCACTGAAATGTTCAGCGACTTTATAATTCCTACCTGCGGTATGATAAAATTACCATCGGCAAGGACCCGGATTTCTTCACTTACCCCATCATGTTCATTGCCAAAAACCAGCGCTATGGACTGGGTAAAATTGATATCGTGTAAAGCTACAGCATCACTGCTGAGGTGAGTGGTTAAAATATGCTTATAATTCCGGCGGAGTTCTGCGAAACATGCTGCGGCCTCCGTAAACTGATGTATGGTCAGCCATTTCGCCGCGCTGGAACTGCTTTTCTGGCCAAATTTTTTATGGCGGGCAATTTTGGTGTTCAGCACGTAAATATCCTGGATTCCAACGGCATCGCAGGTGCGCATAACGGCAGCAATATTATGCGGATCAAACACGTTCTCCAGCACAACAGTAATGTTATTTTGCCGTTTATTGAGTACGGAGAGCAACCGTTCCTGTCTTTCTGGCGTCATATTTGCGATCCGTGGATTTTATTACGAATTTTGTTTAAAACTATATAAAAAAAATTAAACCCGCGCCGGTTCTATACCTTGCGGGAGTTTATAAAACGCCACCCATTATTGCTGCCAGCAGCATTTAAAATATCCAAAGAAAAAACCATGCTCCGGAAAATTATCAAAATAACCCTTATTGTATTGCTTGTCCTGGTTGGAGTTGCTTTTGCAGCGCCTTTTGTGTTCAAAGGAAAGATTACCGAACTGGTAAAAAAAGAAATCAATAATAACCTCAACGCAAAACTTGATTTTGCCGACGTGGACATATCTTTTTTCCGCCGTTTTCCACGGGTGGCTATTTCCGTAAACAACCTGAGCTTATCTGGTATCAATGAATTTGCTGCCGATACCCTGTTTGCAGCAAAAAATATAGACGCTGCAGTAAATATCATGAGCGTTATAAAAGGAGGTCCTTACAAAGTATATGCTGTTGGCATAGACCAGCCGCGCATACACGCCATCGTTACCAAAGAAGGCAGGGCCAACTGGGATATTGCCAAACCCGATACAAGCACCGCAGCGCCGGCAGCGGCTGATAAACCTTTTCAGCTGAACCTGCAGAGCTACAAAATCAGCAATGGCTATATAAAATACGACGACGCCACCAGCAATATGAGCAGCGAGATTACCGGTCTTGACCATTCCGGCAGCGGCGATTTCACTTCTGAACTTTTTACATTAACCACAAAAACAAGTGCAGACGCTGTTAGTTTCAGCTATGGCAATATTCCCTACCTGTCTAAGACAAAAGCAACCATTGATGCGGACATACAGGTAGACAATAAATCGGGCAAGTACAGTTTTACATCGGCCAAAGCAGCACTGAATGAGCTAAAACTGAATGCAGCCGGATTTTTTCAGCTGGTAAATGACAGCGTGTACAATATGGATATTAAGTACGATGCACCTTCCACCGATTTTAAAAACATATTATCGCTGATACCTGTTATCTACCAGAAAGATTTTGCCAGTATAAAAACCAGTGGCAAAGCCCTGTTCAACGGGTTTGTAAAAGGCACATACAGCAGCAACCAGATACCAGCTTACCACCTGAACCTGTCGGTAAAAGACGGTTTTTTTCAATACCCCGATTTACCCAAGCCCGTGCAGAACATCAATTTTGCCGTTACGGTAGATAACCCGGATGGCATAACCGATCATACTATTGTAAACATACCGCAGGGCCATATTGAAATGGACAAGGAACCATTCGATTTCCGTTTGCTGGTAAAAACGCCTGTTAGCGATATGTTCGTGGATGCTGCAGCCAAAGGCGCATTGGATCTCTCCAAAGTGGCGCAACTGGTAAAACTGGAAGCAGGAACCAAACTATCGGGTATGCTCAACGCAGACGTAAGCGTGAATGGTTATATAAGCGCCATTGAAAAAAAACAATACGAAAAATTTAATGCCGCCGGCACCTTAAACCTCAATAACTTTTTTTATGCCTCGAAAGATTACCCCGATGGCGTACAACTGACGACGCTGATGGCCAGTTTTAACCCTCGAAACGTTACGCTTTCTAACCTGGCGGGTCAATACCTCAAAACCAATTTCACTGCCAATGGATCAATAGACAACCTGCTGCCCTATGTGCTGCAAAACCAGTCGCTGACAGGGGTTATGAATGTAAAAGCCGACCAGGTAAATCTTGATACCTGGATGGGCACTTCTGCAGACACTACTACCAAAGGCACGGAAGCAGCAGCACCTTTTGCAGTGCCCGCCAACCTGAACTTTATGATAAATGCCGGGGTGGATAAAGTTCATTACGATAAAATAGATATGCAGAACCTGGCAGGTTCACTGATACTGAAAGACGAGACGGTGAGAATGGAAAACATCACTACCAGCCTGCTCGATGGTACGATGAAGCTGAATGGCTCCTACTCCACCAAAACCGATAAAAAGAAACCTGCAATCAGCCTGAGTTATGATGTAAGGGGATTTGATGTTGAAAAAACTTTTGCTGCATTTAACACCGTGCAGAAACTGATGCCCATTGGAAAATTTCTATCGGGCAAACTCAGTTCGCAATTGAGCTTTACCGGTAGACTGGGCGATAATATGATGCCCGATCTCAGTTCGCTCACCGGTAATGGAAACCTGTTGCTGATTGAAGGCTTCCTGAAAAAATTTGCACCAGTTGAAAAACTGGCGGCGCTGCTGAATGTAAAAGAACTGGAATCTTTCTCACTGAATGATGTAAAAAATTATATTGAATTTGCCAATGGTAAAGTAATGGTAAAACCATTCAAAGTAAAAGTGAAAGATATTGATATGGAAATTGGCGGCATGCACGGTTTTGACCAGTCGCTCGATTACCTGATTAATATGAAAGTACCGCGGGCGCTGATGGGCGACAAAGGAAATGCCTATGTAAACAATCTTATCAGCCAGGTAAACAACAAAGGGGTGCCACTAAAAGTGGGCGACTACATCAACCTGAAAGTAAATATGGGTGGAAGCATCACCAGCCCTGTTTTAAAAACCGATCTGAAACAATCTGCTGGTTCACTGGCAGATGACCTGAAACAACAGGCAACTGATTTTGCAAAAGCAAAAATTGACAGTACAAAAAAAGCAGTCACCAGTGCTGTGAAAGATACTGTTGCTTCATTAAAAAAACAGGCTGTACAAACTGCCGGCGATGAATTGAAAAAGCAGTTGTTCGGTAAAGGAGACACCAGTAAAACAGCTGCCACAGACGGCAAAAAAAATATCGGCGAATCTGCCAAAGGACTTTTGCAAAACCTGAGCCCTTTCGGAAAAAAGAAAAAAACGCAGGATACAACACAGCATCAATAGGCCATACTAATCCCTGATGTCTTATGTGCAACCAAAGCACAGAAAAATAAATTCAAACTTACTTTTAATCGACTATTTCGATTCTACCTTAATTAATATTTTAGGTAATTGATTTTTTTAGTTAATAAAATTCAAAAAATACCATGATTGTGGTATGCCCTCATGAATTTATTTACCATAATTTTGTTTAATACAAGTTTACCCTTAGATTTTATTGCAATATCCCATCCGAACGCCCTCAGCGACGCTGCCGCACACTATATTAGTTCGGCACTTAAATAAATTGATAAATTATTTAAGTGCAGGCGTACACGTTAATGGCAATTACAATGAAAAAAATTCTACTAAACCTTCTCCTGCTAGTTAGTTATTTCGCAATCCAGGCGCAAACAATTTTTGACCCCAATGACCCTGTAATAACTTATAATTCCGGTGCTCCCGCCGGGTCTCAGAGCAATCCCAACCAGGCCTTTGGTTATAATATCATTAAATGGGTACGCACTGTAAGGATGTCGTATAACACTGACCGTTATAAATGTTATATGATCGGCAATATCCCGTTTCGCCTGCGCTTCCCCGACTCATACAACCCCACCGCCAATGATGGCAAGAAGTATCCCATCATGCTTTTTTTTCATGGTGGCGGCGAAGCAACAGCCAATACGCGCGACAATGAATTTCATTTGCTTAATGGCGGGTCAACGTTTCCGGAAAAAATTTTTTACGGAACACAGGATGCCTTTATACTTTTTCCGCAGAGCCGTAATGTAGGCTGGGACAACAGTTATTATGTTCCGATGAACATTGTCATTGATTCACTGATAAAGAGTTGCAAGGGCGATGAAGACCGCGTGTATTCCATGGGTTTGTCCATAGGCGGTTTTGCCGCCATGGACTATGCCGTTCAATACCCAAAGAGAGCTGCGGTAATTATTCCCAACTCACCGGTGTTTCTTTCTGGTTATGCTCCGGCTTTGGCTCCGGCTTTACAAATTCCTTTATGGATGGGCACAGGCGGACAGGATGTTAACCCGGATCCGGTCACCGCTGAAAGTTTTGTGAACGCTTACAGGGCTATGGGTGGCGATTTATACTGGAGTTTTTATCCGCGGCAGGGGCATGTTGTGTGGGATTATCAATGGGCCGAAGAGCCCAATTACAGCAATCGCATGGCTGTCTCGCATAAAGCTAACCCGCTGGTGTATTTCAATAACCGGTTTTTTTGCCAGGGCAGCCCCGTGTCTTCACGGTTGGGAATAACTAGCGGATTCAATGCTTACCAATGGAGTAAGAATGACAATATTATTGCAGGCGCTACTTCCAGCGAATACATTGCTACCGACTTTGGCACTTACAAAGCAAGATTTAAAAGAACGGCAACTTCAGAATGGTCTTCCTGGTCATTGGAGCCTGCCGTTGTTGTGCCGGTATGTCCGCCAGTTGTTGGCACCGGAACCGGACTGAACGGAAATTATTATAACAACACCACGCTTACGGCGCCTGTTGCGTTGAACCGTTTGGATCCTGCCATGAATTTCGCGTTTGAAAATGGATCAACACCTGGCCCTGGCCTGGGTTCCACCAATTATTCTACCCGGTGGACCGGTAAAATTCAACCCCAGTTTACAGAAACCTATACCATTTATACCAAGAGCGATGACGGTATCCGGCTATGGATCAATGGTGTGATGCTCATAGACAATTTTACTGACCATGGCATTTTTGAAAACTCCGCCAATTTTGCATTCATTGCAGGTCAGAAATACGATATTAAAATTGAGTATTACAACAGAAACGGTGCAGGCACCATGTTCCTGAAATGGTCAAGTGCTAATACCGTAAAACAAATGGTGCCTACCAAACAACTGTACCCCGAAGGCACGGGCGATCCTGCAGCACCCGGTTGTACCACCAATTTATCGCCTGCCAACAACGCATCGGTTCCCACTGCCAACAGCGCTACCATCAGCTGGAACGCGCAGGCACTGGCCGGCTCTTACGATATTTATTTATGGTCCGGGGCCACACCGCCGGCTACTCCAACGGCCAATGTATCCACCACTTCCTATACTGCATTTGGGTTAACGCCGGGCAATACCTACAAATGGTATGTGGCACCACGCAATGGCACAGGTGTGGCAACTGGTTGTGCGGCGGCTAATACCAGTACTTTTACCATCAACCCGTTTCCTCCTGCCTGTGTTACCAATTTAACACCTGGCAACGGCAGTACCACCGCAAGTGGCACCAACGCCAGCTTCACCTGGCAGGCAGCGCCATCGGCTACTTCATATGATCTGTACTTATGGTCAGGCGCAACGCCGCCGGCAACTCCCATTGCCACTGTTGCTACCCCATTGTACAACGTAACTAATTTATTACCCTCTACTGTTTATTACTGGTACGTGGTGCCTAAAAATATCAGCGGTCCTGCTACTGATTGCAACCTGTACAACAAAACCGGTTTTACAACTGCTGCCGGTACGCCCACTGTGCCTGTCTGTGTAAGCAATACAGCACCTGCCAACGGCGCCACCATCGCCACGCAGACTACAGCCAGTCTTAGCTGGAATACAACTGCCAACGCCACGTCGTACGATGTGTATGTATGGACCGGTCTTACACCTCCTGCCACTCCTACGGCCAATGTGGCTGCGGCATCTTACAACGTGAGCGGATTGACGCCGTCTACGGTGTATAACTGGTATGTAGCACCGAGGAATGCAGCAGGTGCTGCAACCGGTTGTGATCTTAGTAATAAATCAACGTTTACCACGTCCGCGGTTATCATTACAGTACCCGGTTGCGCCACCAATACACTGCCCGCCAACGGCGCTGTGCTGGCAACACAAACTACGGCTGCACTTAGCTGGAGTACCGTTGCCAATGCCACTTCGTACGATGTGTATTTATGGACAGGGGCTACGCCGCCTGCATCGCCTGCCGCCAATGTGGCCACTACATCTTATAATGCTGCAACGCTGACTGCCGGTACATTATACAACTGGTATATTGTTCCAAGAAATGCAAGTGGCGCAGCTACCGGTTGCGATCTTAGTAATAAAACAACGTTTACCACGGCTGCTGCCGCACCTGTGCCGTTGTGCGTAACCAATACTTCACCTGCAAATGCTACGGTACTGCCTACGCAAACAACGGCAACACTTGTGTGGCCGGCTGCGGCAACTGCTACGTCGTATGATGTATACTTGTGGACGGGCGCCACACCGCCTGTAACGCCCACTGCTAATGTGGCTACTACCAACTACAATGCAACAACATTAACTGCGGGCACTTTATACAACTGGTATATAGCACCAAGAAATGCAAGTGGCGCAGCCACTGGTTGTGATCTTAGTAATAAAACAACGTTTACCACGGCTGCTGCTGCACCTGTGCCATTGTGCGTAACCAATACTTCACCTGCAAATGCTGCGGTACTGTCCACGCAAGCAACGGCAACACTTGTATGGCCGGCTGCGGCAACTGCTACGTCGTATGATGTATACTTGTGGACGGGCGCCACACCGCCTGTAACGCCCACTGCTAATGTGGCTACCACCAATTACAATGCAACAACATTAACTGCGGGCACCTTATACAACTGGTATATAGCACCGAGAAATGCAAGTGGCGCAGCCACTGGTTGCAGCGTTGCCAATCGCACCAGCTTTACCACTGCAGGCTCCGCACCCGGTCCGGGCACCGGTTTGCAGGGCGTTTATTACAACGGCATCGCCTTTGCGGGTACACCATTGCTGACCCGGATAGATCCCACTATTAATTTTGAACTTACTTATTCAACGGTATTATCGCCCGCCCCCGGCATTGTACCACCGGATAACTATTCTGTTCGCTGGACTGGCCAGGTAAAACCATTGTATTCTGAAACCTATACTTTCTATACACTCAGCGATGATGGCATCCGGCTTTGGGTAAACGGCGTACAACTGGTAAACAATTTTGTAAACCAGGGCGCCACCGAAAGAAGTGGCACCATTGCACTGACCGCAGGTCAGAAATATGATATCGTGATAGAATATTATGAAGCAACCGGTGAAGCAATAACCAAATTGTCATGGTCAGGCGCCAGCACACCAAAGGCCATTGTACCACAATCGCAGTTGTTTCCGCCGGGCTTTGTAGACCCCACCATTCCGGGTTGCGCTACCAATACAGCTCCGGCAAACGGCAGCACCATTGCAACGGCAACTACCGCCACGCTTAGCTGGAATGCAGCGCCGGATGCAACTTCTTATGATGTATATATCTGGACAGGCGCCACACCGCCCGCATCGCCCACTGCAAATACAACATCGGCATCTTACAATGCATCGGGTTTAAACGCTTCCACCTTGTACAACTGGTATGTAATTCCTAAGAATACCGTTGGCAGCGCAACAGGTTGCAGTGCCAACAGCACCAGCTTTACCACGGGCGCCCCGGTGCCTGCGTGTACCAATAACCTGCTGCCCGCCAACAACGCAGTGCTGGCTACGGCCAACACGGCTGCACTTAGCTGGACAGCAGCAGCATCCGCAACATCGTATGATGTATATATCTGGACAGGCGCCACACCGCCGGCAACGGCTACTTCCAATGTGGCTACCAACTCGTACAATGCAGGCGGCTTAACAGCTTCAACAACGTATAACTGGTATGTATCACCGCGCAATGCAGGTGGGGCAGCAACGGGTTGCGCAACTACCCAATCAGCATTTATTACGGCAACTGCTCCCGTACCTTCCTGTACCATCAATACATCACCTGCCAACGGCAGCACCATAGCCACACCCAATACAGCCGCATTAACCTGGAACCCGGCAGCGAATGCCACATCGTACGATGTGTATGTTTGGACAGGCGCTACTCCGCCGGCAACACCTACCGCCAATGTCAGCATCGCCAGTTATACTGCTACCGGTTTATCACCTTCAACTACCTATAACTGGTATATTGTGCCAAAAAATGCAGCAGGCAGCGCAACAGGATGTAGTACCGGTAATCGTACAACATTTATTTCCGGTGCACCGGCGGCAGGCACAGGCCTTCAGGGCGTTTATTACAACGGCATCGCCTTTGCGGGTACACCGTTGCTGACCCGGATAGATCCCACTATTAATTTTGAACTTACCTATTCAACTGTATTATCGCCCGCTCCTGGTATTGTGCCACCGGATAATTATTCTGTTCGCTGGACAGGCCAGGTAAAAGCACTGTATTCCGAGACCTATACATTCTATACACTGAGCGATGACGGCATCCGGATTTGGGTAAATGGCGTACAGCTGGTAAACAATTTTGTAAACCAGGGTGCTACCGAAAAAAGCGGCACTATTGCACTCATTGCTGGTCAGCGTTATGATATCCTGATAGAATATTATGAAGCAACCGGTGAAGCGATAACCAAATTGTCATGGTCAAGCGCCAGTACACCAAAGGCTATCGTGCCACAGTTGCAGTTGTACCCGCCGGGTGCTGCCCTGGTGCTCACAGCACCCACGCAAACCGAGGCAACCACACTTACCACACAAACCATTTCAACATTACCGGATCTTACGTGCAGTGTTAGTCCAAACCCTGTTAGCCCGGGCCAGTCTGCCAGGGTGCAGATAATCAGCGATAAAACAGGGTCTGCCAATGTAAGCATTATCAACAGCAATGGATTCGTCATCAGTACCCAAAAAGTGAACCTGGTTCCGGGAATTAATACGGTAACAGTGAGTACGTCTGCGCTTGGACTTGGATTTTATATTATTAATATTACCGGGGGAAGCACACCCATCAACCTTAAACTAATGGTGGAATAAAACAGACAAACAACACAATACCACGAAGGGGCCATTTGAACATGGCCTCTTTTTTTGTGTGACCCCGTTTTAGCCGCAGATTATTTGTCTGAACCGCTGATTAAATGATTAAATGATTTCGCTGAGGGTTGCGGGTCATTTGCGTTGAAGCACTTAACACATAACACTCAACACACAGCACAATTTTTTAGCCGCAGATTCGCAGATTGTCTGAACTGCTGATTAAGATGGTTAAATGATTTCGCTGATGGCTGTGGCTCATTTGCGTTGAAGCACTTAAAACACAACACTCAACACACAGCACAATTTTTTTAGCCGCAGATGCGCAGGTTAATTGT